>Ga0076930_100255_pt1 | contig 64345 bp, 56 predicted proteins | sample HotLakConsoUCCRE_FD_71149 | JGI IMG/M metagenome (GOLD analysis project Ga0076930, IMG submission 71149) | Hypersaline microbial mat communities from Hot Lake, Washington, USA - Hot Lake Consortium UCC-RE (version 3) (version 3) ...
AATGTTTTCAATAGATACTGTTTTTCTTTAAAGTTTTACTAAGATAAATTTGTTTTGATGATTCAAAAATTTCAAAAAGTCGTAATGCATAATCAAAATAGAGGTGAATCCGTTAACAACAAAATGGACAAGAACTTTGAGGCATTTACAGAGTTTTTTGAGTATGGACATGATCCTATGTTCATAATTGATTTACTGTCTCACCAAATTATTAATGTTAATCATCAATTTGTTAGGCAACACTCAAAATTTGAAGAGGCACTAGCTGTATTTGAGGCTAGTGTTGATGAGATTGATTTCATTAATGGGGTACAATTTGAGCAGGATAGTAAAATATTTTTTTTTAATCCTATCCAAAGAAAAGAAGGAAAGGCTTTAATTCAGGTAAAAGAATTAACGGAACATTTTAACCAGAATAAAGCAAGCGGGAAATCAGTCAACCATCATTTTTTTGAAAAATTCTTGATTAATAAGGAATTATTAAATAAGCTTCCGAGCGGGATAGTTCATACCGATAGAAACTTTGAATCACTTTGGTTTAATGAGAAATTCGAGCTTTTATTTGGGAGGGAGATTGATAGAAGGTTTAATTTTTTAGATTCAATCTATGTAAAAAATATATCAAAATTCTGGGATAAGGTCACTAAACTGAATGAAGAGGGCGGGAAAATCAAATTTTCATGTGTATTACATAATCTAAAGCGTTCTAACGAAATTTTTATTAATGCCACTGCCTTTGAGGTTGGAAAAAGACATGAATTAGAGGAAGGGTATATTTTTATTTTAGAAGATAAAACTGAAAATTTAAATTTTTCTGAGGAGATAACGAAGCAAAATCTGGCCTTAAATCAAATCAATCATGAGTTAGATAAATTTCTTTACAGTGTTTCACATAATATCAGGGGGCCAGTAGCTTCTTTAGAAGGGCTTTTAAAAGTGATTGAAATTTCTGATGTTAAAACCGTAAATGAACTGAAGCATCATTTAAGATTAAATTTACGATTGCTAAATGGTTTTGTAAATGATATTAGTAACGTGGCTACGAATATTCATACTCATGTTAATTATGAAGAGGTTAATCTAAGCGACTTGATGGAACAAATGTTGTTATTTGTAGATGATATATATGAAATAAAACCAATTATAAGCATAGATATCCCTACCGCATATACTGTAAAAACGGATGCAAACCGCTTGGGTATCATTATAAAATGCTTACTCAAGAATAGTTTTCAGTATAGAGATAGTAGGAAGGATAGATTTGAAATTCAAATAAAAGTTACTCGAAATGAGGATTTTCATTTAATTGAAATTATGGATAATGGGATAGGAATATCTGAAAAAGTAAAGCCTTATATCTTTAATATGTTTTATAGGGGAACTGAACTATCTAATGGGAACGGTATGGGGCTATACAATAGCCGAGAGATTTTGAAAAAGCTGGGAGGGACGATGAACATTGAAAGTAAAGAACGTGAATGGACTAAAGTAAAGATCTATTTGCCAGTTAATGGTTAAATTGTACAAAAAAACCTCAAAAGAAAATGAATCTAATGAGGTTTTAATAATGTTATTTTAATATTTATTTAATTTCCAATTATGTAATAGACTCCAAAAGTAGGAGTAAAGGAATCAAATCCAAATTGAAAATTATTAGTAACGGTAGTGGTTGTTGGGGTGTCAGTTTCATCTGTAGATGAATTTCTTGTAAAAGAAACTAAACTAAAATTGAAATCAAATCCAATTTTTTCATTCGGGGTATAAATAATACCTGGGCTTATGCCAAATACTACATCTATGGTGCTATTTATGTCAGTTCTATCATTCCCGTTAATTGCAGTAGTTCCTCCAAATCCTAACCCTAAAGACCCTTCGCCATAAAAGAACATGTTTTCTCCAAGCCCTTTATAATATCTTAGCGCGGGAACAATAGCTAAATTGTTTGTTCGATTGTAAGCATCTTGTCCAGGGTTATTTCTTGATGTGTTTAAACTGAAACTCCCACCGAAAGAAAGGTTATCAGAAATAAAGTAATGTGCAGACGGGCGTAGGTAACTAGAACTGTTATTAAATGATTCGCTAGATGAAATACCGAATCCACCATCAATAAATAAATTTCCAGTTCCTATTTGAGCGTAAGCTTGTTGTGTAAATACAGCAAGAATTAATACCATTAATTTACTTTTAATTATATATTTTTCGTTAGTTGAGCTGCAATATTAATAGTTTTAACTCAAATATATTTCAGAATGTATGATTAGGCTACAGAATAAAAAAAAGCACAGACCAAAGCCTTGATCTGTGCTATAAATAAAGAAATGCCCTGTATTTTTAACGGATGTTTAATCCTAAACCTACAGATAAAGTATTGTACTTTTGGATAGTGTAATCAACATTTAAAGCCAATACCCAAAGAATTTTAACTCTAGCGCCCACCGTGAATCTAGGTCCACCGCTACCGTCAAAAGCAAAGTCAATCGGATTTGGTCGTGTTGTTTCACCATTACCTAAATCATAAATGCCATTTAATACAAAATTTGATCTTACAATGTTCACTCCAACACCCGCATAAGGCGTGAAAAATAATAGTTTTTTAGATATTATTGCCTGAACTGTTGTTGCGCTTGCATTAAATTCTGCAAATTGGCCAGCTTGTTCGTCAATCTGATAATTGGTAGAGATTCTGTTGAATCCTACTAAACCTGATAAATCAAATGGTAATAATTTCATACCTGGAATCCATTGTTTGAAATCGTGCTTTACACCAAAACCAAATGATTGGAAACTGAAATCTCCAGCAGTTATTTCGGGAGTATATCGGATAATTAGGTCAGTGTTTTTTATAATACCAACCCCAAGTTGTATTGTAGGAGTTGGAATAGCTAGAGGCCCAGGGAAGTCCCCCAATTGCTCTTCAAAGCCAGAAGGTGCCACAATTGTTTGAGAGGTGCCGTTAATTAGTAATTCTTCAGTTGTTTCTCCCCCTGCAAAAGTAGGTAATAATGCGCTGGTAGCAGGGCCATCTATTGATAGAGTTGAATAACCTTCTGCTTCTATGAATTCAAAAGTTTTAGCTACATCGGGAATGATCGCCAAGTTGACATTGAAGGTTAAGTCAAAACCCAAAGTCTTATGAGGCTTAGCTGTGTTATACCAGCCGTTGGCAAGTCCATTTCCGATTGAAGAAGCAACGGGATTCATGAAGTCTTTTAAGTATAGATTTGCATCACTAGTACCCCCGTTTAATATTTCTTCAAAATTCTGATTTTGAGCATTAAGATTATTACTCGCAATAATTGCGAATGCTGTTAAAATAGTAAATATTCTTTTCATATTCTATTGGTTTTAGTAATACATAGTTGTAAAAGTATTGAAATTTAGTTGAAAAATTTAATAATAGTAAGAACTCATTGAAATAAACTTAAGAATGTTTGTTTATTGGAGGCAACAGAAAAACTACTTTCCACATATTCTTTTCCTTTTTTCCCTAAATCATGTCGAAGATCAAAGTCTGTTAAAAGTTGAATAATTGCTTTCTTCCATTCATCTTCAGTATTTGCTTCAAATCCTGCTTGGCTTTCCAATATCATTTTTTTATTTACTCCAACGGGAGATGCTACTATTGGCTTTTTGATTGCCATATACTGCAATAATTTAAATCCACATTTTCCTTGGCTCCAGATATCGTCTGTTAAGGGCATGATGCCTACATCTAATTTATTCAAGTCTTCTATTTCTGTGGATTTTCTCCAGGGAATAAAGCGCATATAACTGACATCAAAGTCGGGCTTTTGGTTGGAAATCACTAAAAGTTCAAACTCATGTTTTTTAGATACATCATCTAAAACTGGAATTAAATTCTTCAAATAGGGTAGGGTGGAATGTGTTCCTGTCCATCCAAGCACTATTTTATAAGAATTTGAAGTTTTGATTTCTTTATGATAATCTGTATCAATTGTAGTAGGGTTGAGAACAACTTTCTTATTGTAATTCATTGCAAATTGAGCTAAATATTCATTTCCGCAACTCACCTTATAACTCCATTTGCAAATACTTTTCACTTTAGATTTCCATTTTATCTTAGCTTTCAAGCTTCCCTTTTCACTAGGATCTTCTAGCCAAATGGCGTCATCAAAGTCATAGATAATTTTCCTTCTCCAAAAATATCGAACCGTCCATTCAAAAATAGGTGGCCCCACTGGAGTAGCTTCTCGATGAATGAAAATAAATTCGTACGGATAGATTTTAAATAGTAACAGAAAGCGTTTTAGAAATGAGGATATAAGCAAGAATAGTTTTTGTATACTATTTCCGGGTTTGTATAAAATATTCCATGCCTTTAAATTTAAGAAGGAGGCTAGTTTATATTGATATCCCTCTTTTTCAAGTATGGGAAGATATTGCTCAAATCTAAATCTTTGACTTGGCGCTTGATCAATAGGGTAGGGACAAACAAAAAGGATTTTCTTACTTTTCATCTATTCTGGAACTCTAATTTCTCCACTTCCCATATGAACGCATGAACCGCCAACTAGTACTTTCGAAATTTTACCCTCATCCTGCTCTATTTTCATTTTAATCTGGCTAGGTCTATCCAATTCGTATCCTTGTTCACCAATTGATAGCTCACTCAAATTCGCTATGTTGTAATTATGTAAATAGCAAGCTAACGGGCCATGTGCACTCCCTGTTGCAGGGTCTTCTGCCACGCCAATATGCGGAGCAAACATTCTGCTGTGGGTAATGTGATCTTGGCTTATAGTTTCCATCGTAAAAGCCATAACACCAGTGATAAATATTTCTTCTAAAATCTCACTGAATAATTCATTATTTAGTTTAAGTTTTTGAACCGAGATTAAAGTTCGAATTGGAACTATCAAAAAGGGATTACCGCAATTCACTATTCTGCAAGGGAAATCTTCTTCAATTTCGTATTCTTCTATTGAAAGGAGTGATGCCACTAGCTTTTTATCTTTGAATGTTTGCTCAAATTTTGGAAGTGGTTGTTCCATAAGTATTTTAGAAACCTCTCCGCCTTTTTTTTCATAGTGTACCTTTAAATCCCCAATATTTTGCTCTAAGAGCAATTCGTTTGCCGCTTTAGGATTAATTCCTTTTTCTTTTAATAAATAGAAAGCAGTTCCAATAGTGGGGTGTCCTGCGGTGGGTAATTCCATTCCAGGAGTAAAAATTCTCATTTTCACATCGGCTTTCGTATTGGCTTTATTTAAAAATACTGTTTCCGATAAGTTTAATTCTTTAGCAATTTTAAGCATTTGTTCGGCTGATAAACCATCTGCATTGTCAAAAATAGCTAATGGATTACCACCAAAGGGCTCTGATGTAAATACATCTAGCAGCTGGAATTTAATTGTTTTTCCCATGCCTAAAATTAAGCAAAAAGATTGAGGAAATGTAAATGGACTTTATTCCTGAATTGAGATGTATAAAAAAAAATGGCTCAACTTTATTTAAAGAAGAGCCATTTTTTTAAAGTTTATCTACCTTTTATTTATCATCGCTTTTCTTTCCACCACTTGATTTTTTACCTGAGCTTGTACCCTTATCGTTTCCAGAGATAGATTCTCTCATATCCGTATCGGCCTGAATGTTTTGCATTCTGTAGTAATCCATAATTCCTAAATTACCACTTTTAAATGATTCTGCGATTGCTTGCGGAACCTGAGCTTCAGCCTCAATTACTTTCGCTCTAGCTTCTTGAGCTTTTGCTCTCATTTCTTGCTCTTCTGCAACAGCCATAGCTCTTCTTTCTTCCGCTTTTGCTTCTGCTACTTTCAAGTCAGCAGATGCTTGATCTGTTTGTAGTTTTGCACCAATATTGGCTCCCACATCAACATCTGCAATATCAATCGATAAGATTTCAAAAGCTGTTCCAGCATCCAATCCTCTTTGAAGCACAAGTTTTGATATTTTATCAGGATTTTCCAAGACGTGCTTGTGAGATGCCGCAGAACCAATAGAAGTTACAATACCTTCTCCAACTCTTGCTAAAATTGTGTCTTCACCAGCACCACCCACTAATTGTTGAATGTTTGCTCTTACAGTAACTCTTGCAATGGCAATTAGCTGAATCCCATCTGCTGCAACTGCTGCTACTTTCGGAGTCGTAATTACTTTTGGATTTACTGAAATTTGAACAGCTTCAAAAACGTCTCTACCAGCTAAATCAATAGCAGTAGCTTGCTTGAATCCTAAGGTGATATTGGCTTTGTCTGCCGATATTAATGCTTTAATCACATTTGGGACATTACCTCCAGCCAAATAATGGGTTTCTAATTCATTGGTGGTAACTTCCAAACCTGCTTTTGTTGCAGTAATCATCGACTCCACAATTATTCTTGGTGGAACTTTTCTGATTCGCATAAAAACCAGCTCGAATAACCCTACTTTCACACCTGAGAAAATTGCGGTTATCCACAGATTGATAGGTACAAAATACAGGAATACGAAAAATAAGACTATTCCTGCTATTACAATAAAAATTAATGAAGTGTCCATATTATTTAATTGGTTCTACAAATATTTGTTTTGAATCTATTCTAATTATTTGAACTTCTTGTCCTGCACCTATCCACTCTCCTTTACTTCTGACTTCGTAAATCTTGCCAAAAATTTCGGCTTTTCCAATTGGTTTTAAGTCAGAAACTGTTTTTCCTTTTTCCCCCACCTGAAATGTGAAAATATCTTCATCATTTACTTTGCTTTTAATACTAGATTTCAAAGAAAATCTATCCCAAGATTTCGATTTGAAACTGTAAACAATTCCGACTACGGTTACCAATGCAGTTCCAGCGGTAGTCCAGTAACCTGCAGTATTTCCATAATCATCAAAAACGATGAATATCCCCACAATAGTGAGCAATAGGCCGATTACACCAACGAAAGTTGTACCAGGCACGAAAATCAACTCTGCAATTATTAGTAAGAGACCTGCGAGTATAAGAAATATAATACCTATCATGGGTTAAAATTAAGTCTAAAAATAGTTAAAATCAGTAAGCTTTTGCAAAAAGCACTCTTTTATTTGACGGTTTACCAGAATAAATACATTTCCCATTTTCTTCTTCTGCATCCAGAGGAATACAACGGATAGTTGCTTTAGTTTCTTCCTTTATTTTTTCTTCCGTTTCAGCTGTTCCATCCCAGTGAGCACTAATAAATCCACCAGTTTTTTCTAGCTGAGATTTAAATTCAGCATAAGTATCTACTTGAAAAGTATTATCAGTTCTGAAATCTTTGGCTTTTTTATAGATGTTTTCTTGAATCAGCTCTAGCATGTTTTCAATAACAGATTCAATTCCTTCAATATTTACAGTCTGTTTTTCTTTAGTATCTCTTCTAGCTAATTCAACCGTACCGTTTTCTAAATCTCGAGGTCCTATTGCTATTCTTAATGGAACACCTTTTAATTCCCATTCAGCAAATTTAAACCCTGGTTTATGAGTATCTCTATCATCAAATTTTACAGTAATTTGTTTCCTTTTTAAGGATTTTTTAAGCTGTTCTGCTACTTCTGCGATTTTCTGTTGTTCCTCATCTTTTTTATATATAGGAACTATTACAACCTGAATTGGAGCTAAGCGCGGTGGTAAAACTAAACCTTCATCATCCGAATGCGCCATCACTAATGCACCCATCAATCTTGTGCTCACTCCCCATGAAGTTCCCCAAACATATTCTTGCTTTCCTTCTTTAGTGGCAAATTTCACATCAAAAGCTTTAGCGAAATTTTGTCCCAAAAAGTGAGAAGTCCCAGCTTGTAGTGCTTTACCATCCTGCATTAAACCCTCTATACAATAGGTTTCCAAAGCACCTGCAAACCTTTCGCTTTCAGATTTCAATCCTTTAATTACTGGTAAAGCCATGAATTCCTCTGCGAAATTTGCATAAACGTTGATCATTCTCTCCGTTTCTTCTATAGCTTCCTGTTTTGTAGCATGAGCTGTATGGCCTTCTTGCCATAGGAATTCTGCTGTTCTCAAAAACAAGCGAGTTCTCATTTCCCATCTCACCACATTAGCCCATTGATTGATTAATAGTGGAAGATCACGATAAGATTCTACCCAATTCTTATAAGTATTCCATATTATAGTTTCAGAAGTTGGCCTAACAATCAGTTCTTCTTCCAATTTTGCATCAGGATCAACCACAATTCCTTTACCGTTCTCATCATTTTTTAATCGATAATGAGTAACCACTGCACATTCCTTAGCAAAACCTTCCACATGATCAGCTTCTTTACTTAAGTATGATTTTGGTATGAATAAAGGGAAATAAGCATTCTGATGACCTGTTTCTTTAAACATATCATCTAATTCTCTTTGCATTTTTTCCCATATGGAGAATCCGTAAGGTTTGATTATCATGCAACCTCTAACTGCAGAATTCTCAGCTAAATCAGCTCTTTTTACTAATTCATTGTACCATTGTGAATAATCCTCACTTCTTTTTGGTAATACTTTAGCCATTTTATAAAATTTGGTATGATGTTTGTTCCGTGTTAAACTGATTATATTGTAAATAGATTTTTATATATTGAAATCAATTTACAATTTTAATTGTTGTAAAATTAGAAACTATAAATTATGTAGCCATGAAAAACTTAAGCTTTATATTACTAATCAGCATATTTTTTGCTCCACTTGTCGGATTTAGTCAATCTGATCTTAAAGTAGAAAATGATGATTTGTATTTTAATTCCGAAGATAGGAAGGAATTGAATAAGAAAATCGCCATTGAGGAAAAGCGTAAAGCTGAAGAATTAAAGAAATCAGGCTACGCTTATAATCAATTTGAATCATCTAATCAAAGCTTCGATGATCTTAAGGATAGCGAAAAACAACAAAATGCTGAATTGAATCAAGCGCCTCCTGTAGCAGAGCAGTCTGAAGAACAAGGATGGTACTATGACGAAAATGCGGTAAGAAATGGCCGCGATCCTCAAACAGGCGAAAGATTAGCGCAAACTCAAATTCATAACTACTACGGAGGGATGAATCCTATGATGTATGCTGGAATGAATCCGATGATGTATGGAGGAGGATTTGGTTTCTACGATCCTTTTATGTTTAGACCTGGATTCAACGTTGGTTTTGGTTTTAATTCATGGAGAGGATCACATTGGTCTATGGGCTACGGATTTGGAGGTGGATTTTATGATCCGTTTTACGATCCCTTCTTTGATCCATTCTGGGGAAATCCTTATGCTTTCAGAAATCCATGGAGAAGACAATTCTGGGGATCAAATTATGGATGGGGTTTCCAAGATGGATATAGAAATGGTTTTTATGATGGTTACAATACTGCATTGTATAACGGACACTATTTAACTGATAATAGAAATTATAGAAATACAAGGACATATAGTAATAGCCCTAGAATAACTAGAAATTCATCTACTTCTAGAAATTCAAGAATCGCAAGTAATAATTCTAGAAGCGGTAGAGAGCTATACAGTACCAGTCGAAATGTAGGTACAGAAAGAACTAGAGCCATAAGTAATGTCTCTGATCGTTCAAGATTAACTGCTTCATCGGTTGATCGTAGTAATGTTGCAAGAACTGCAGGTACAAATACTTACAGTAGAACTTCAAGGACTGCAGCCTATGCTAGATCTACTGCTGACAATAATGTCAGATCTAATGCTTACTCTAGTGATAGATCCAGAACAGTTAGAAGTAACTCTTCTAGTATAGCAAGATCGAATACTTCAACTACGAGAAGTAATGCAAGTTACTATAATAGTTCAAGAACGAATAGATCTGCTTATTCCTCTGGCAGAAGTACAGATAGCGGCAGAAGTTCAGCGTTTGGAAGTAGCTCCAGTAGAAGTAACTCTTCTTATGGAAGATCGTCAAGCCCAAGTAGAAGTAGTTCTTATGGCCGATCATCAGGATCGAGTAGAAGCTCTTCTTCTTATGGAAGGTCATCTTCTAGCTCAAGAAGCAGTGGCTCAGTAGGCCGATCATCTTCAGGTAGTAGATCTTCAGGATCTAGCTCAGGAAGTAGCGGTTCCTCTAGAGGCGGCTCTTCAAGAGGGGGAAGAGGTGGCATATAATATAATCAAAAAGCACCTTTTATCAGGTGCTTTTTCTCTTTATTTTATTCAATGCATAATCATTTCTTAAGTAGAGAAAAATAAATCTCTCATAATACAATTGAACTATTAACTTTATTTTGATGAAAACGCTCAAATATTCTGTTATAATATTTATTACATTCGTGTGCTCTTTTAATTCATTTGGTCAGATATCACCTTATACTGTTGATGCTGTAATGTTTAGTCAGACTGATGGGGGAGGAACAGCAAGATTTGTGGCTTTAGGAGGCGCAAATGTTTCTTTAGGGGGTGATATTTCGTCTATATCTGGTAATCCCGCTGGTTTAGGATTTTATAATAGATCTAGCTGGTCTATTTCTCCTGTTTTAAGGATTGGTGATTATAATGCACAATATCAAGGAGAATCTACTTCAAATATAGGAGGGAATATACAGGTTCCAAATATGGGAATGGTATTTCATAATCGATTTGAAGAATATGCTGGATCGAAATGGGTGTCTGGTACTTTTGGGATTGCCATTAATCAAAAACAGAGCTTTTATAATAACATAAATTATAATGGAACTGTTGAACAGAATGCAAATGGCATAATACCAGATTTTGTTGAAAATACATTACAGCCGTTTTTGACCGAAGATGGATTTAAAGAGTATTTCACCTTTAGCGAATTAGAAAATGATGCAACTGCCGTGACGGATTATTCCTTTTTGGCATATGAAACTTTTCTATTGCAGTCTTTTGAAACAACTGATAATAGGTATATTTTAGATAGATATGATTATGACGGAAATACTAATGGGTATTTAACTGAGTCTACAAGGCAAAGAGAAAATGTGAATAGCTATAGTGGTTTAACAACACTAGATTTGTCTTATGGTGCTAACTATAATGATATTTTATATTTAGGAGCATCAGTCAATATAACTTTCCTCAATTACAGACAAGTTAAAAATTTTAGAGAAACGCCATCAAATAATCTATTGAATTATCTTGAATTAGATGAGGAATTAAATATCTCTGGTGCAGGGGCAGCTTTTACAGTTGGAGGTATTTATAAGCCCTTAGATATTGTAAACCTAGGGTTTTCTTATACCAGCCCTACATTTATGTCAATAACAGAAATTCAAAATATTTCGATGGAATCATCTTTTATCTTTAATCCTGAAAATGGTGATGAAAACGTCATTTACGAAAGTGGAGAAGTTATAAATGAAGTCCCTGCTTACAGCTTTATGATCCCACAGAAAATTTCAGCTGGAGCTACTTTTTTCTTATCAAAATATGGTTTTGCTACAGCGGATATAGAGTATGTTGATTATGAGTCTGCTCGATTTAACAGTAGTAACGGTGCTTTTGGCGGAGATACTCCAGATGTTGGGAGTGACCTTGAAAACACTTTTAATATAAAGGCTGGTGTAGAAGGTCGATTAAATATTTTTAGGGCAAGGGTTGGTTATGCTTATTTTGATAATCCATATCAAAACAGTCTTGAGATTAAACATAATAGAGAATCATTCAGTGGAGGGATAGGAATATTAAAGAATGGTTTTGCTGTTGATTTAACGTATAGTTTAAGTCGCTTAAATAACAACACCTATTTGCCTTATGGCGGTGCGAGTACTGTTGATGCTAGTTCAAGTATTTCTAATTTCAGACTTACTTTAGGAAAGAATTTTTAAAATTGTTCTTTATAGAAATAAAAATGCTGAATTAAGTTTTCAGCATTTTTATTTTAAGCCCTTTAATAAATCCTCATTCCAATTATTAACTTCTTTTTTAGCTTGTTGGTAAAAAGTGATTCTACTTTCGAATAAGGTATTTAAAACTTCTGTGACCTCTTCCAAAGAATCGCAATTAGCAAAGAGAGGCCTCTTATTTCCACCATTAGGCTTCCATATTCTTTTAGCAGTTTCCTCAATTTTAGGGTTTAAGAATAAGGTTAGCCCATTTTCATTCATGAGTTCCATATTTTTATTGAAACAAGGAGTCCCACCTCCAGTAGAAAGTATGAAAGCTCTATAGTTATTAATTAATTTATTGAGATAGAAAGTTTCTAGATTTCGAAAATATTCTTCTCCCTCAGTTCTGAAAATATCTTTTATGCTTTCCCCTTCATTATTTTCAATGATCTCGTCTAGATCAAAAAATGGCAGTTTTATTTTTTCGGACCAAATCTTTCCCCAATGACTTTTACCACTTCCGGGTAGGCCTAATAGGAAATAACGCATTAGTTTAATTTTTCAGTGATATCAATAGGATCAGGCACATCATTGAAATGCCACTTTGCTTTAACAGTTCCATCTTCTACCAAAACAAGGCCTGGGTTTGATCTAATTATTGTTTTTAAAACAGTAGCATCAGCATAATAGAAGTCAATTTTTATTCCTCTTTCAGCTCTAACTTTTAGTACATCCTCTGCAGATGAAGAAGTTAAGATAATTGGGTTAATTTCAGGGCTAAGCCTAGATATGAGATCATTAACATCAATTAAACCTTCTGTATTTGCTTTGGATATATCATAAGCTACTATCCATAATTTCTTACCACTTAATACGGTTTGTGTTTTATCTCCAGACTCATTCCAAGTAGCAAAATCAGTGATTTTTGGAGTTGAGGCTTCTTCATTGACTATTTCATGACCAGTTAATTTATATCCATCGGCTTCTGATTTATAATCAAAGGATTTGATTTCTTCGCCATTTTTTTCAAATGTATATTGAAATTTAGGGTTCTCTTTTGCTTTCATGGCATCGGTGATATTAGTCCCTATTTTGTAAGCTCTGAAATCAATTGGTGGTAAATGTCTTACTGCGTAAATACAAAGTAAGAAGCTAATTGCTGTCACACTTACTACAATAATGTTTTTTGCAGCAAATGTACTTTCTTTAATTTTTTTAATATTAAGATATAAAAAGCCAATTAAAATGACTAATATAATATCCTTTGTGAATGATTGCCAAGGAGTTAATGTGATGGCATCTCCAAAGCAACCACAATCGGTTACTTTATTGAAGTAAGCGGTATAGAATGTCAAGAATGTAAAAAATACGATCATGATACTGAGCAGATTCATGGTGTATCTCACCCTCCATCTAATAATTAATGCGATGCCTAAGGTTACTTCCAAAACATTAAGGATAATTCCGATTACTAAGGCATAGGGTTCAAAAACTGAGAAGAAAGAGGCGATATCGCCAGCGAAAACGGCAAAGTATTCCTCTAATTTTATGGCTGTTCCCACTGGGTCAACCACTTTTACTAAACCACTAAAAATGAATAATCCACCTACTATATACCTTACTATATCGATTAAAATCTTCATATAAGTATTATTTTATTCTTTCAATTTAATTAAACAAAAAACAGCATAATTAATCATATCCTGATAATTAGCTTTTACAGGTTCAGATATGAGGGTTTTACCTTGATTATCTTCAATTTGTTTCACTCTATACAATTTCATTAGAATGATATCTGTAATTGAGCTCACTCTCATATCTCTCCAAGCCTCGCCATAATCATGATTTTTATCCAATAATAATTGCAAAGTTTCATCTGCAACCTTCTCATATTTTGGCATTAAATCTTCTACTGGAATTTCTAAGGGAGCATTCTCCGCAAGAGATTCTTGGATAATAGCAATTATTGAGTAGTTAATAATTCCAATAAATTCATTTTTGATGTCTTCTTCAATTTTTTGAGCACCTTTTTCTTGAATGGATCTGATCCGTTGAGCTTTAATGAGAATTTGGTCTGTAATGGAAGGTAATCTTAAAATTCTCCATGCTGTACCATAATCTTTGGTTTTCTTTTCAAAAACATCTTTACACAGCGCAATAACTTGCTTATATTCGCTTTCGGTTTGCGTCATCAATATTACCGGGTTTTAAAATTCTATCTTAAAAATTATTGGAAGCGAAAGATAAAGCATTTTCTCATAAAAAAACACTCCTTACCAAAGGGAACTTAATCGATTTATCCCGTCCTAAGGTTATGGGCATTATAAATGCTACTCCTGATTCCTTTTATGATGGAGGTAAAAATATTGATTTAGATAAAGCCGTGTTGAAAGTTGAGGAAATGTTGAAGGAAGGAGCAGACATAATCGATATTGGTGGGTATTCTACCAAACCAAATGCAAGCGAAATTTCAATTGAAGAAGAAGAGGGTAGGGTAATCCCTATAATCAAAACCTTAATCCAAAAGTTTCCAGATATCGTAATTTCCATTGATACATTCCGTTCAAAGATAGCGGAAAAGGCAGTGGCGGCTGGTGCGTCTATCATAAATGACGTTTCTGGTGGAAATTTGGATGATGAAATGTTTAAAACGGTAGCTAAATTAAAAGTGCCCTATATTTTAATGCATATGAGAGGTACTCCCGTTATTATGCAAAAATTGACAGATTATAATCATTTAATAAAAGATATTGTATTAGAATTAAGTGAAAAGCTGGAAATTCTTCGTTCTTTGCAAGTAAATGATGTTATTATTGATCCTGGCTTCGGATTTGCAAAAAGCTTGGCTCAGAATTATGAAATACTTAATAATTTGTCCTATTTTAAACAATTGGAATGTCCTATTTTAGTAGGAGTGTCTCGTAAATCGATGATATACAAACTTTTGAATGTTGATGCAGTTAGTGCATTAAACGGTACAACTGCATTAAATATGGCTGCTTTGCTAAATGGGGGTAATATTTTAAGGGTACATGACGTAAAAGAAGCAGTGGAAACAGTGAAAATTTTTAACCAATTAACATCTTGATAGTAGGATTTACCATAGGGTTTTTAGAAGTAAGTCTGGTTGATATTTTAGATATTGGCTTGGTCAGCTTTTTGCTTTTTCAGGTTTATAGCTTGATGCGTGGTAGCGTGGCAGTGAGGATTTTCATAGGTTTCCTATCTCTCTATCTAATTTATTTAGTTGTTAGGGCAGCAGAAATGGAACTTCTATCTGCAATTTTGGGTCAGTTTATGGGTGTCGGTGTTATTGCTGTCCTGATTTTGTTCCAACAAGAAATAAGAAAATTCCTTTTGCTTTTAGGGAAAACCACCTCTTTTAATTCAGAAAATGGCTTTCTTTCTAATTTGCCATGGAAAAAAAAGAAGGCTGGGGAAGAATTGAACATTACACCATTAATTGAAGCTTCGAAATCTTTAGGAGGAACCAATACTGGAGCTCTGATCGTGCTTTCGAAAGGTTCTGAATTGAAATTTTATTCTGAATCAGGAGATTTGATAGACGCCATTGTTTCAAAACGACTATTAATGGCCATTTTTAATAAAACCAGTCCGTTGCATGATGGTGCTGTTATTATTCATAAAGGTAGGATTACTGCTGCACGATGTGTCTTGCCTGTAACTGAAAAGGATGTACCAGCTCAATTTGGACTGAGGCATAGAGCAGCCATCGGAATGTCAGAAACCACAGACACAATAATCTTAATCGTTTCGGAGGAAACAGGTCAGCTTTCAGTAGCGAGAAATGGAACTATTTTCCACAATTTATCGAATCAGGAAATCCGTTCTAAAATCAATGATTACCTAACCGAGGATAAAAAGAAAAAGCCAAAAGAGGACAAAAAACCTACTTCTGAAGAAGAAGTAGTGAAGTAATTTCCTTATATCCATTTTATTTTCCGGTTTATTTTGATCTTAAAATACTGTAATTCAGTTGTTTAATTGTTTTGTTGAAATTTTATTGAAAAAAGTTCTGGGTTAGGGGTTACTTTTTAAAGGCGAGCAGTATATACTATTACAAACACAAATTTTATTCATACACCTGTTTAACACGAAAAGCCTTCTTTGAAAAAAGAAGGTTTTTCTTTTTTATACTCTCCTGCTTTTTCATATTTACATTATGGAATTCATAAAAGTAAACACACAATATAAAAAGCATATTGCCCTTATCAATCTTAATAGACCTAAGGAATTAAATGCCTTGAATTTACAGTTAATGACTGAATTGAAGGAAGCCTTAAAAGCATTAGATGAAGATGATGAGGTTCGAGTAATTATTTTAACCGGAAACGAAAAAGCATTTGCAGCTGGAGCAGATATTAAGCAAATGGCTGGCAAAACGGCTATTGATATGCTCAATGTTGATCAGTTCAGCACTTGGGACCAAATCAAAAAAACTAAAAAACCATTAATTGCAGCCGTTTCTGGATTTGCCTTGGGCGGTGGTTGCGAATTAGCGATGACCTGTGATATGATTGTGGCTTCAGAATCTGCTAAATTTGGTCAGCCTGAAATTAAAATAGGAGTGATGCCAGGTGCAGGAGGTACGCAAAGATTAACCAGAGCAATTGGTAAAGCCAAAGCTATGGAATTGGTCTTAACAGGTAATTTTATTAGTGCTGATGAAGCTTTGCATTATGGCTTGGTTAATAAAGTGGTGCCTACCGAAATGTATTTAGAAGCAGCTGTTGAGTTAGCAGAGCAAATTGCTCAAATGTCGCCAGTTGCAGCAAAGTTGGCAAAGGAATCTGTTAACAGAGCTTTTGAGACGCATTTAGATGAAGGATTGCATTTCGAGCGTAAAAACTTTTATTTAACTTTTGCTTCTGAAGATCAAACTGAAGGAATGAAAGCATTTGTAGAGAAAAGAAAGCCAGAGTTTACAGGTAAATAATTCTGATGCAATATAATTTCTATCCCGGACCATCAAAGATATATCCACAAGTGGCGGGATATTTTCAAGAGGCTATGGGGTTGGGGATTTTGGAACGAAATCATAGGTCAAAAGCTTTTCAAGATTTATTTTCTACTACCAAAAACCTCCTTAAATCTAAATTGAATATTCCTTTAGATTACGAGATTGTAATGGTTTCCTCTGCAACGGAATGCTGGGAAATCATTGCGCAATCTTTCATAAAAAATAAATCCTATCATTTTTTTAATGGTGCTTTTGGTGAGAAATGGTGGGATTATACCCGAAAAATTCATCGTAAGGCTCAAGCAATATCCTTTGGGTTGGATGAAAATCCATCGCTACAATCTGTAGAGGAAAAGGCTGAGTTATTAGCTTTCACACATAATGAAACCTCAAATGGAACCGCTATTTATGAGCAATTTCAAAAGCAGGTTCGTGCTAAATTTCCCAATAGTTTAATAGCTTATGATGCTACTTCCTCTATGGCGGGTTATGAATTCAATTGGGAATTGGGAGATATTTGGTACGCTTCAGTTCAAAAGTGTTTTGGGCTAATTGCTGGAATGGCTTTGATGGTGGTTAGTCCTAAAGCTATAAAGAGAGCTGAAGAAATTGATGAACGTGATCATTACAATTCATTTAATTTCATTTTAAAAAATGCATTAAATAACCAAACCCATCACACTCCCAATATTGCCAATATCTTTATCCTCAATCGATTGATGAAAAATGTCGAAAATATTTCTGCTATTCATCAAAACCTGAAAGCAAGGAAAAAACAGTTTCACGAGGAGCTTTCAAAATTAAGAAGATTAAAAGCTTTAGTACTTTCAAATGAATTTCAATCAGATACCGTTTTTTGCCTAAAAGGAGAAATTGATTTTATTCAAAAATTAAAGGAAAGAGCTGAGAAAGAAGGGTTTATATTGGGTAATGGATATGGTGAATGGAAAGAGAATACTATCCGGATTGCCAATTTCCCTGCAATTCCAAATCAGCATTACACAGACTTGATTAATTTCTTGTTACGTTTTGACAAAATGAATTGAAAGCTGATTTTCTTATCGTATTTTTGCGCAAAATTTTACGATATGCTCAATTTTAAAGAAATTATTTCCGTCTCACTCATTCTGTTTTCAGTGATTGATATTTTAGGTTCTGTACCAATTGTAATCGACCTAAGGAAAAAACTTGGTCATGTGCAATCTGGAAAGGCTACAATAGTGGCTGGTGTTATTATGATTGTTTTTCTGTTCTTGGGAGAGTCAATTTTGAAGCTTTTTGGAATTGATGTGGCTTCATTTGCCATTGCTGGTGCCATAGTAATGTTTTTAATAGGTATGGAGATGGTGTTAGGGATTGTTTTGTTCAAACATGAAGAAGCTTCTGCAAGTAGTGCTTCAATTATGCCAATAGCATTTCCTCTTATTGCGGGAGCGGGAACTATGACTACTTTAATTTCTCTAAAAGCAGAGTATCAAACTTGGAATATCATAATAGGAGTAGTGATTAACCTGATTTTAGTTTTCGTAGTCTTGAAAACTTGTGGTTGGTTGGAAAGAAAAATAGGTCAAGCAGGATTTAGTATATTGCGAAAAGTATTTGGGATTATTCTATTAGCAATCTCTATAAAACTATTTAAAAACTTCTTTTAATGATTACCATTTATACAGACGGCTCTGCTTTAGGTAACCCTGGTCCTGGTGGCTATGGAATTGTGATGCGCTTTGGAGATAAAGTAAAAGAAATCTCTGAAGGATATCGAAATACCACCAATAACAGGATGGAGCTGTTGGCAATAGTTGAGGCATTGAAAAGTTTAAAAACCAAGAAATACCCTGTTCATATTTACAGCGATTCAAAATATGTAATTGATTCTATTACAAAAGGTTGGCTTTCCGGTTGGGTAAAAAAAGGCTTTAAAGGGAAAAAAAATATTGATCTTTGGAAGCAATATTTAGAGGTTTCTAAAGGTTATGATTTACACTTTCATTGGGTGAAAGGTCATGCAGGGAATCCTGATAATGAGCGCTGTGATAGATTGGCAGTATCTAAAGCTGAAAATGGACCACACCTAATCGATGAAGGTTTTGAAAACAGGTCAACAGATACGGGCTTGTTCAGTTAAAACAGTTTTTTTGAAAAAGTTTTGTGTTTATGAAAAAATCGAGAGTAGTAATAATTGTATTAATAGTTTTTGGATCTACAGCAGTTTTTGGACAAGATTATAAAAAGGCAATTGGTTTTAGAGGAGGCTTCCCAACAGCCATTACAGGTAAATACTTTTTAAATAAAACAGATGCTGTTGAAGGTTTATTGTCTGGATACAGGGGTGGATTTGAAGTTACTGGATTGTATGAGAAGCATGCTAATGCTTTCGAGATACCTTATTTAAACTGGTATTATGGGGCTGGAGCCCATATTGGTTTTTTTGATGATATTGTTTCTCGTCCTAATTATTTCAATAATAATAGATCAAATGGATTTGTTTTAGGAATCGATGCCATTTTAGGAATTGAATACACCTTAACTGATATTCCTTTTGTTATAGGGCTAGATGTAAAGCCCGTTTACGAATTTGCTCCTGTTTTTGCTCCTTGGTTTCAAGGGGGTATTTCATTCAGATTGTATTTTTAAGCAATAGATTTGTCTATCTTTCAATTCAAAGAGTTTTCTGTACATCAGCAAAATAGTCCAGCTAAAATTACTACTGATGCAACGGTATTTGCTGCTTCTTTGCAAATTACTAATAAGGTAGAAACAGCTTTAGAGGTAGGCACCGGAACAGGAGTTCTTTCCTTAATGCTTGCTCAGCGTTTTCCACATATAAGCATTGAAGCAATTGAAATTAATCAGGAGGCTTATACAGAAGCTCAAAGGAATTTTAAAAAATCAAAATGGAATGCCAGGTTAAAAGCTATTTTTGGAGATTTTAAGGATGTTGAAGTTGTGAATAAATATGATTTGATTTTTTCTAATCCTCCCTTTTTCAAAAACAATCTGCAATCTAAAACGAATCATGGGAAAAATATGGCATACCATACCAAACAACTCTCTTTTGAAGCTTTAGCGAAAGGAATAGATTTGAATTTAGCTGAAAATGGCGAAGCTCACATTATGCTGCCATTTTATGAGATGTCCTTATTTGAAAAAGAAATGAAGGCACTTGGACTTCAATGCAAGAGAAAAATTGAATTAAGACATCAATCCGAAAGTAAGGTAATTAGGTTATTCAATATGTTTGAAAGGGGAGAAGGGGAATTTGAGATAGAAAAGGAAGTAATAATAGTGAGGGATGAAAACAAATATTTTCACCCCTCTTATATCAAATTGATGAAAGATTTTTTAACTATTTTCTAATTGTCAATTTCTCTTTCAGTTTCATTAAAGCTTACCCCCATTTCATTTAATTCCTTTAAAATTGGGGCGTAAATTTCTTCTTTTATGGGTACCTGAACACCTCTTAAATTTATTTTTCCATTAAGTATGTTTTTAATAGCAATGCCTAGTGGCCAACCAACAGTTTTCGACATGGCGGTTTCTTTCTGGTCGTCACCTATAGTAACAATAGAAGAATCCAGTTGATATTTTTTACCATTTAATTCATATTCAAATTGGTGTTGCATTACAATCATATCCTTATCGTCAGGATCTAAGCTCATTTTTTCTTCCATAATGGCTTGCATAACTTGTGCTGGGCTTCCTTCAGTGATCGGAACTTTCTTATTCTCAAAAATACCCAGCCATTCTAATCTTTTGAATACGTCAGAATCTTTTTTGATAGCAAGACTTTCACACAATTTATCTTCCACTGAAGTAGATTTGTCATATTTTAAGAAGGCATTAATAAAGTCCCTTTTTGACATTTCTCCCAGTCCTTCCATCTTATAGGTATCGTCCGTAACCCCTAACTGAACAAAAACATCCCAAGCATCACAGAATCCAGCTTTTCTGAAAGTACCTCTGATTAAAGTAGGAATATCCTCAATTCCATAAACTTTTCGGTATGCCAGTGAATCTCTGTTAGGATAACCTTCGAAATCACCCAAGCCATCTACCTCAATATTTTCATATCTACTGAATAAATTATGGTATGGAATGTATTTGTATCTACCATTTCTTATGAATCTGGCAGTTCCTTGTCCTGCCAATACTACATTTCTTGGATTCCAAGTGAATTTGTAATGCCACGGATTGTTATCACTTTCGGGAGAAACTAAGCCGCCAGTATAGGATTTGAAAGAAGTCAACTTCCCACCTTTTTTTCTGATGTTATTCATGGCTTCCATAGCCGTCATGTGATCTATACCAGGGTCAAGTCCACATTCCATCAGAATTAGAGTGTTTTTACTTTTCGCTATAGCTGATAATTCATTTATTTCAGGGCTATTATATGATGCGGTAACCATATGTTTACCCAAATCAACGCAAGCAGTAGCAACTTTTGGATGAAAAAGCGCAGGCAACATTGAAATGACTAAATCAGCTTTTGCTATTTCATCTTTAGTTTGAATTGCGTTGAGAATATCAAACTGGATAAATGAGGTATTAGGATGTCCTCCAGCTTTTTCTTCAGCAAGATTTATGTCGAAATCACCAATTTTGATATGCCATTTTTCCTTTTCGGCATTTTTTTTAAGGTAGTTAATTAATGAGGTAGCAGACCTTCCTGCGCCCAATAATAAAATGTTTTGCATAGTTTTTTTTCGTTTCCAATCGGCAAAGTTATTAATATGAAATGCAGAAAAAACCGAGAAGCAAAAAAATTAGTCGAAAAATATAATTTAATTAACAAATTGTAAGAACAGCTCTTTATTATTGCAGATATAATTTATTAATCTTAATATTAAAGAGATTTAAATTTTATTGATTTCTTCCTAAAATCAATTTATGTTTAAATAAATGATATAAAACATACAGATAAGATGTTTTATCGATTGATTTTTCTTAATTGTAAGAAATTGTTTTAAGTAGAACTGATGCATAATCCACATGAATAGACAGGATATAGAAATATCGGATTTGAGGCGCATTACTGAGTTGGTAAAAGAACAATACAGGTATGATTTTACCAATTATGCTATGTCCTCATTTCGAAGAAGGATACTTCGAATTATGGAGCTCTATAAATTCGGATCTGCTGATTTATTAATAAAAAGATTAAAAGATGATAAATCTTTTTTTGATGAATTTATAGCAGAAATCACGGTGAATGTAACTGAGATGTTTCGTGACCCTCCCTTCTGGCGAGAATTAAGAGATAATGTAATCCCTAATATTTTACTTAATCATAATACCATTAGTATCTGGCATGCCGGCTGCTCCTCCGGTGAAGAGGTGTTTTCTATGGCTATTTTACTAAAAGAAATGGGGATTTTAGATAAAGCTAAAATCATTGCGACTGATATTGATAAGGTTATTCTAGAAAAAGCTAAAAAAGGACATTATTCCATGAAGAACATGGAGTTAAATGAAAAAAACTATATACGATTCGAGGGAAAGAGTAATTTCAAAGATTACTTCAAAGAAGAAAGCGGGAAAGCGGTTATGGATAAATCATTAATCCAAAATGTGTCTTTCAGAGAACATGATTTAGTTCAAGGTGTGGTCTTTAATAAATTTGATTTAATACTGTGTAGAAACGTGATGATTTATTTCAATCAAAACCTGCAAAATGAGGTCTTGAAAAAACATCACGAAAGTTTATTTAAATATGGGTATTTGGTGATAGGCTCCAAAGAGTCTTTGATTTGGTGTGAAATTGCCAATAAGTTCATAGTGGTAAACAATGAAGAGAAAATTTATAAGAAAATTAAAGACTGAGGTCTGTACAAAATAGTACTCAATGGCTCGATTTAATCTTGATAATAAATATAAAGCGATAGTAATCGGAGGATCTGCTGGTAGTTTTCAGGGTATTACCCAAATTCTATCTTCAATTCCAGCCGATTTCAGCTTACCTATTATCCTATGCTTACATAGATTAAAGCATGTCCGAAATGGATTTGTTGAAGCATTGTCTATAAAAAGTATAAAGCCTGTAGTGGAGCCTTACGACAAAGAAAATATCAAAAAAGGGAAAGTTTATTTAGCACCTGCAAATTATCATCTTTCCATTGAACTTGGTAATTCTATAGCACTTTCAACAGAAGAAATGTTCAATAATTCTAGGCCTTCGATTGATATTACTTTGGAAACTGCTGCTTATAATTATAGAGATAAGTTAATAGGCATTTTACTTTCAGGAGCGAATAAGGATGGGGCATTGGGTATGAAGCGAATTAAAGATAGGAAAGGGCTTACCATTATACAAGATCCTGAGGAATGTATGATAGATACAATGCCCACAGCAGCTAGAAATATTACTGAAATTGATTATACTTTAAAAGTACAAGAGATAGTCGAATTCTTAAAGGAGTTGGATAAATTGTATAAATGATTTTTATTTTATTGCCTGAAAAGCAATACAATTATATATATTTGATGATGTTTGCACTTTGTAAGCAAATGTTTTTTGATTTTAATTTGACTTAAAACTAAGGATAAAATGTGGTTTTGTTTATTCTATTAAATGAGAAATTGAGGTTTATAAATAACTTTAAATTTTTCGTGTAAATTAAGTAGCATTTTTGTACCACAGAAGTATTCATATATGAAAACATTATATAAAAATTTAGCACTTATTACCTCTTTGCTTTATACGCTAAGTATAATTGGATTAGCTTATTATCTTTTTATTTTCCCAGAAAGGATTGCTAATCAAACTCATCTTATCAGTTTGATGGAAGTGCCAGAATTAAAACCTGTTTTAGATGAGTTGTACATTTTTAGTGGCATATCTATTCTTTTAGGGTTCATATCAATTCTTTTACATCTTTTTAATAAAAATAATGATGACGAAAGTAATGTAGTTTACATTGAAAAATTTAAAGAGAAAAGGGATTCAAAGGAGACTTCAAAAGAGGCAGGAAATGATGGAGACGTAGATGAAGAACTTAAAGAAATAAACAATACAATAAAAAAAGAGTCAGATAATAAATTAAAAGCAGAGAAAATTTTATCTTATTTGGCTGAGCAATTAGAAGCCAGTCAGGGCGCTATATACTTAGCAGATAGGAAGGAAAATAAAAATATTATTACTCTATTTGCTTCATATGCATTTGTCTTGCCTGAAAGTCAAACTGTTTCATATGAATTTGGAGAAGGGCTTGCAGGTCAAGTTGCAAAAGAGCAAAAAATGATCAATATTTCAGATATTCCTGAGGGGTATATTAAGATTCTATCTGGTTTAGGAGAATCAAATCCAGCACATTTAATATTGTGCCCTATCATGAAAGATAAAAAATTGATCGGGGTCGCTGAAATAGCCTCTTTTAAAGCTATTAAAAAGTCTCATGAAGTCTTGGTTGAAAAATCATTGGCATTATTGGCAAATGACATAGATAAAGGGCAGCAAAAAGAGAAAAAGGAAAAATAATTCATTTTTTAGTATCAAAGAATTCAATATGTTTAAAAACATAAAAATCGGGACTAAAATTACAGCAATATTACTTTTTGTAGTATTGGTAAGCGTTGTTACTGTAAGTTTTATTACCTATAACATGAATCGAGATTCAATTGAAAAGTTGAATTTTGATAAACTAATGTCTCATACATCTCAGAAGGCAGAGAAGATAGATAATCATTTTAAAGGGATTCAGAATAACGCCAATCATATTTCTGGTTTATTATCTATTCAATCTGGGGTAAGAAAATATCAAGAGGAGGATACCACTATGAATATGGATAGCTTGAGAACAGCTATTTTATATGAAATTGAAGTAGATTTACGATCATTTGTAAGTAATTATCCGATTCATGCCGTTCTATTAACAGATTTAAATGGAGAGGTGATATTCAATTCAAATAATTCCATTGAGTCGCTTTCAATTGGAGATAATCTAAAGGAACTTGATGATGATTTTTATAATTCAGCCATAAATAAAGCCACATTTAATAAGCCAGGCGAATATGGTGAAGAGAATTTAGTTTTGTATGGAATGCCTTTAATTGATGATTATAATAGCCCTGCTGGATTATTGGTTTTGGTTAAAAATATGGAGCCAATTCTAACTGTCGTAAACTCTAACCATTCTGATTTCAAATCTTACGAAAGTATATTGACAGCTCAAAGCGAGAACCAAGCACTTTTTCTATCTCCTTTGAAATATGTAGCAGATAGTTTAGAGCCATCGGGGATTACAATTAAAGAGAAATCTTCTATAGCAGTACAAAAGGCAGCTTTAGGTGAAACAGGATACGCTAAAGATGTTAATTATAATGGTGAAAATGTTTTGTCAGCTTGGACTATTGTTCCCTCAGTAGGTTGGGGTATTGCTTCCAATGTAAGTGAAGAGGAAGTGAATGAACAAATGGGAAGTTTGGTTAAAAAGTTCATTTATACAGGTTTAATCATATTATTTCTTTCACTTATAATTTCAGTTATTTTCTCTAGAGTATTGTTAAATCCTATTCTTTCTTTGAAGGAAACATTAAAACTACTAGGGAAAGGTATTTTACCTAATAACGTTCCGAAAAAATCGGATGATGAAATTGGTGAAATGGCATTGATTCTCGATGGCTATGTTTCCTCTTTGAAAAACACGGCCAACTTTGCAAAACAAATTGGTGAAGGGGATTTTCAAGCAGATTTCAAACCAATTTCAGATGAAGATACTTTGGGAAACTCATTGATTAACATGAGAAATTCCATCCAGCAAGCTGAAAAGAGAGATAAAGAGCGAAATTGGATCGTAACTGGTGTTGCTGAAATAGGAGAAATCTTAAGAAGTAATGATGATTTAGAGCAACTTGGGGATGAAATATTAAAATATGTTACGGAAAAAATTGATGCTATTCAAGGTGCTTTTTATGTATTAAATGATGACGACTCGGATAATTATTTTTTAGAAATGAAATCCAGTTATGCCTATAATAAAAAGAAGTACTTGAAAGCCTCTTTTAAATTTGCAGAGGGTCTTATAGGGCAATCTGCTATTGAGCAAGATACTTTATTGAGAACTGAAATACCTCATGATTATGTAAGCATAACTTCAGGTCTTTTAGGAGATCAAAGGCCAACTTGTATTTTAATAGTTCCGCTGATAACAGATGAAAAAGTTTATGGAGTGTTGGAATTTGCAGGTTTTAATAAATTTGATTCTAGTCAAGTAAAATTTGTTGAAGAAATCAGCTTGATTATTGCCAGAACGGTGTTCAACATTAAGGTAAATGAAAGAACCCGGAAATTATTGGCAGAATCACAAACGATGAGTCAAGAGTTGCAGGAACAGCAGGAGGTATTAAGACAAAATGCTGAGGAAATGGAGGCCACTCAAGAAGAGTTGAAACGAACCAATCAGAGATTGGAAGATCAAATTGAGGAAGTAAACCGCACACAGAAACGTATGCAGTTATTACTTGAAAATGCTTCCGAGGTTATTACTATTTATGAGAAGGATGGTATTGTTCGTTATATCTCACCTTCAGTGGAGAAGATTTTAGGGTACAGACAGGAAGATATTATAGATACTACAGAGTTGGATAAGGTACATCCAGATTCTAGAGAAGAGGTACATCAGCAATTTTTGTATTTAGTAGATCACCCGGAAGATTCCATTACCATGCAACATCAATACTTAAATAGTGATAATGAATATGTATGGGTTGAAGTAACGGGATCCAATCAGTTGGAAGACCCTGCTATTCAAGGGATTATTTTCAATACTCGTGATATTACAGAAAGAAGGCGTGCTGAGCAGGAAGAGCGTATGCGAAGTAAAATGCAAGCCTTATCTGAAAACTCTATCGATTTGATTACTCGTATTGATAATGAAGGTAAGTTCTTCTATGTAAACCCAATGATTGAGCGCTATACGGGTAAGCGACCTGATGAAGTCATTCAAAAGGGATTACATGAAGCTGACATTGAACCTAAAATAGTGGAAGCGTGGGCGCAACTATTAGAAAAAGTTAGAGAGCTAAACGAAAAAGTTACGGAAGAAGTCGATTTCCCATCTGAAATGGGGGATAGGGTGATGCAGGTAAATGCAATCCCTGAATACGATGAAGAGAAGGTGTTAGAATCTATTTTGGTTGTTTCTCATGATATTACAGATAGAAAATTAATTGAACTGGAAATTGCCAGTAAGAATAAGAAAATTACAGAGTCAATTAATTATGCTAAGCGTATACAAGGAGCGATTCTGCCAAATAACCAAGTTATCAGACAACAGCTGACAGACTCATTTATTCTTTATAAAGCAAAAGATGTAGTAAGTGGTGATTTCCCTTGGTACATAGAGGTAGATGATGTTATTTACATTGCAGCAGTAGATTGTACTGGCCATGGCGTTCCAGGAGCATTGATTTCTTTAATCGGTTATTTCTTATTGAATGATATTGTAAGGTCTCAGAAAATAAGTGATCCAGGATTAATTTTGGATAAACTAGATGCTGGTGTTACCTCAACTTTACGTCAAGACAGGGATGATTCTACTACTAAGGATGGAATGGATATCGCTTTCTGTAAAATTGACAAAAAGAAAAATGAAATAGAATACTCAGGTGCTCACCGACCATTATATTACCTACATGCAAATGGAGAACTTGACGAAATAAAAGGAAATAAATTCCCAATTGGGGGTGGTATTTATCGAAATCAAACTAATTTCGATAACCATAAAATTAAGTATAAATCTGGGGATTCAGTATTTTTCTGCTCAGATGGATTCCCAGACCAATTTGGTGGACCGCAGAACAGAAAATTTGGACCTAAGCGCTTAAGACAGATAATAGTCGATAATCATAGCAAATCTATGGACGAATTGCATATTATATTTGACGAAGCATGGGAAAATTGGAAGGCAGAGTACAAACAAACAGATGATGTTCTATTAATTGGCATTAGATTTTAACTAGGAAAAGTTTAATTATAAATAAAATTATTTAATTTAAGGCTTGAATTGAATTGGGCTATATTAGAAACGGCTTATTAACCTAATAACAACATGAAGTATATATATGACCTACATAAAACCATGCTGTCTAGAAACCTTATTTTGGTTTATGAGGGGGAGTTTACCCAAGAAATAACCAAATCGGTTTTGGCAATGGCAGAGAGAAACATGGATTCTATGGGTGAGGAGTCTAGCATCAAGAGGAAAGTTTTCAATGTGATGGTAGAATGCTTACAAAACATAGTGAAGCATTCTGATGATTTCAATCCATTATCTGCTAAGCGAAATGCTGCTATTTTTATAATAGGAAAAGAAGATGATCGCTATGTAGTAACAAGTGGAAACCCTGTTGATACTGAAGCCGCAACTTCTTTGAAAAAGAGAATAGATGAAATAAATAATCTTGATAAAGATGGATTAAAATCTATGTATAAGGATATCATAAAATCTAATAGTCTTTCTAACAAAGGAGGAGCAGGATTAGGTTTTGTGGATATGGCTCGTAAGTCTGGTCAGAAGCTTGAATATGATTTTGAAGATATGGGCGAAGGCTTTCATTTTTTCTCACTTACCACAACAATTTTAAGATTCTAGATTTATCAGAATATAATAAATAGTTACAACTTTAAATTTTATAATATAACATGGAAATCATTAACCTAGAAGGCACAGAAGATACCCCGAAAATATTATTGGATAAAGGGAATGGGATTTTTGAAATCTCAGGAAGATCTTTGCCCGAAGATTCTGCGGAATTTTATCAACCAATTTTAGATTGGATTGCAGCCTATGGTGAAGACCCTAATCCTGAGACATTATTTACTTTTAAATTAGAATATTTTAATACAGCCTCATCTAAATTAATTTTAGATGTATTGTCTGCATTAGAAGATATAGATGGAGTTTCTATCGATTGGTATTTTCATGAAGATGATGAGGATATGGAGGAAGCAGGTGAAGAATTTTCTGAGCTTGTTGAAATCCCGTTTGAATTTAAAACTTATTAATAATAACCTTAAGGATTAATTTTTTAGGCCATGTTGCTATGGCCTTTTATTTTTCTCTAACTAGCTAAAACCGTCTTTCTATATGAGTGAAGAGATACTCAAAGCCTTAACTCAATTATTTGGAATTATTACCAAGCAGGATGGAGGAGCCACTGAAAAGGAAAGAAATTTCGTAATTGGTTTCTTCCAACAAGAGCTTGATCAGGACTCTATTAAGGAATACTTAGAGCTATACGATAAATTAGTTGGATGGGGAGAGGAAATCCCAGCTGAGGAGGAAGATGGTAAAGCAAAAAAGAAAAAATTAACATCTGTAAGAGACTCGGTTAGAACTCTTGCAATATGTAAAAAAATTAACAAGACCCTAACCCAAAAGCAAAAAGTAGTTGTTTTAATTAAGCTTTTGGAAATGGTTTCCGCTGATAAGAACTTCACACCTCAGAGGATGGAAATCATTGATACGGTTTCCAATGTATTTAACATAGTAAAGGACGAATTCAAGTTAATTGAAAGTTTTGTTATCAAAAGAGAATCTGATGATTTAGAGCAATTTGATGATATTCTTTCAGTAAATAATGACACGCCTGCTGAGGAAAGCCTGCACGTTCATGCCGATATAGATGGAGAGATACTTTTCTTAAATGTGAGAAGTGTTGACATGTATTTTGTGAAATATACTGGTACTGAAGAAATAAATCTGAATGGATTTATAATGAAAACAGATGGGGTTTATCTGTTTTCTCATGGTAGTACAATTAAAACTCCCAAAGGTGCTGCTTTATACTATTCTGAACTAATAAGGAAATTTTTATCTGATGGGGAGCAAGTAAACCTCTCTTTTAATGCAGAGGATATTGTGCTACAATTCCCTAATGGAGAGTTAGGACTAAGAAATGTAAATGTTTTCGAAGGGCCTGGTGAATTAGTGGGGATAATGGGTGCTTCTGGTGCTGGAAAAACGACATTGTTAAATGTTTTAGCAGGAATTCAGTCACCAACCTCAGGACACATTAAGATTAACGGGCTTGATTTAAACGAAGATAAAGAAGAATTACAAGGTATAATTGGCTATGTTTCCCAGGATGACCTTTTAATTGAAGAGCTAACTGTTTATCAAAACCTATACTACAATGCAAAATTATGTTTTGCAAACATGTCTGAAGAAGAAATCCATAAAAGAGTTATGGATACTTTGGAAAATCTTGGCTTGGAGGCAAGGAAGGATTTAAGAGTAGGAGGTGTTTTAGATAAAACGATTTCTGGTGGTCAAAGAAAGCGGTTAAATATTGCACTCGAATTGATCAGAGAACCTGCTGTGATGTTCGTAGATGAACCTACATCTGGCTTGTCTTCTCGTGATTCTGAAAATGTAATTGATTTATTAAAAGAATTGACCTTAAAAGGTAAATTGATATTTGTAGTGATTCATCAGCCTTCATCAGACATTTATAAAATGTTTGATAAGATGATTATTATGGATACTGGAGGCTATCAGATATTTTATGGACATCCGATTGAAGCAGTCACTTATTTCAAGAAAACTACCAATCAGGTTGATGCGGATCGAGGTGTTTGCCCAACTTGTGGGAATGTTAATCCTGAACAAATATTCAATATAATAGAAGCCAAAGTTGTTGATGAATATGGTCAATTAACTAATAAGAGGAAAATTAATCCGAGTCAATGGAGAGATTTTTATCTTGATAACTTCGATCATAAAAGAGTTAAAGATGAGGAGGAAGCACCACCCTCTACCTTATCAATACCAAATAGATTAAAGCAAACAGTAATATTTACTATTAGGGATACACTTTCAAAATTAAGTAATAAGCAGTATTTATTCATTAATTTATTAGAAGCTCCCTTTTTAGCTTTATTGCTAGCATTTATAATTAAGTATAGAAGCTCACCTGTAGGAGATGACTATGTCTTTAGGTTTAATGACAACCTACCTGCTTTTCTTTTAATGAGTATTATTGTAGCCTTATTTATGGGGCTAACCGTCAGTGCTGAAGAGATTATAAGAGATCGGAAAATTTTAAAAAGAGAATCATTTCTTGATTTAAGCTGGAATAGCTATTTACTATCTAAAATCACAATTCTATTTACTTTATCGGCAATTCAGACTTTCACCTATGTTTTGATTGGAGTGCTGGTATTGGAAATCAGGGATGCAACATTTAGTATGTGGGCTATTTTATTTACAACCTCCTGTTTTGCAAATGTTTTAGGGTTAAATGTGAGCTCTGCTTTTAAATCTGCGGTCACAGTTTATATATTGATTCCATTATTACTAATCCCCCAAATGATTTTAAGTGGGTTACTATTTAGCTTTGATAAGTTAAATGATTTCATCAGCACTAAAGGAAAAGTTCCAATTGTAGCTGATTTAATGACATCACGTTGGGCGTATGAGGCCTTAGCAGTTGATATGTTTAAAAATAATGGGTATCAGGAATATTTCTATGATGTTGAGTCAGATGAGAAAACAGCTGATTTCAAATCCTCATTTTTAACTAAGAAAATTAGAGAAAAATTGAGAATCATTGAGAATAATTTAGATTCAAAGGAACCACAGGATATTGACCGGGTAGAATATTCTACCAAAGTAATTTATAATGCATTGGAAAAGGAGCCTTTTAAAGGGAATCTAGAAGGGGAGGATTTATATGATTTACTCGATCCAGTGTCTATTAATGAGGAAAAGATAGATAAGATTGGCATTTACGTAGATCAATTGCGTGATCACTACATAAATGAGTTTAATTTGGCTGTTAAGAAGAAAGAGACTTTGCAATTTCATTTAGAAAATGATTCTGCATATCAGTTTAATTTGAATGAAGCTAAAGACCTTTATTATAATGAAAGCCTGGCCGATTTAGTTAGAAGTTTAACGGTAGAAGATAGGGTAATTGAATTTAATGGTCAACTCATTCAACAAATTGATCCTGTTTTTAATAAACCGGCTAAGCCAGATAATCCACTTAATTATCGTACTCATTTCTTTGCTCCTGAAAAGTATTTCGCTGGAGTGTATATTGATACATTTTATTTTAATATACTTGTGATATGGTTTATGTCACTTTTACTTTATGTAATGTTATACTTTGAGTTTTTCGGAAGAGTGTTAAGATTTTTCGGGAACATAAAGCTTAAAAAAAATGAATCTTAAAATTTAATTAAGCACTTAGTTTGAAATGGGTGTCGAATTAAATTTTACTGATTTTGAAATTGATAATTTGTATTAACTACTGGAATTTCTATTTTTGTTATGATAAAAAATATTTTTATGAAAAACATTTTCCTAGGATTGGTTTTAATTGTAACCATTTGGGCCTGCGATTCAAAGAAAAAGCCTTCCGCTGATGAGATATCTGGTGTACTGGATTCAGTTAAAATTGAAGAACCTGCAATTTCTGAGGATGTGATATCTGATATTATTCAACAGATTCCTTCGCCATTGGAAATATCCACTCTACTGAAAGAATCAGATACGAAGTACGATAAGTCGTATTTAAATGATCCAGAAAAGATTTCTGACTATAATAGCAACTATAAAAAGGCATTGGCATTGGGTGTTTATGGTACTGATCTTGGTTATACTAATATCTACGAGCAGAATCAAGATGCCTTGTTTTATCTAAATTCTATTAAATCCTTAGCTGACGATCTGAGCATTGGTCAGTTTTTTGATATTGGTACTATCAAAAGATTAGCAACCAATAGTAAAAATCTTGATTCTTTATTATTAATTACCACCAAGAATTTTAATAACATTAATAATTATTTACAGCAACAGAAGAGATCTAATTTAAGTATTTTGTTATTGTCTGGCGGATGGTTAGAGGCTTTGTATATAGTTTCTAGAGTTTCTGAAAAAAATCCTGATAACGAACAATTGAAAGAAACCATTGCGGAGCAAAAAATTATAATGGACAACGTTGTTTTGTTGATGTCTTTTTACATTGACAGTGATCCTAACATTAGGCAGTTATCGGGTAAATTTGCGAAACTTCAGGAGGAATTCAATAAGATAGAAATAAAGACGATATATCGTGAACCAACTTATGAAGTGGTGGATGGCATGCTTGTTGTAAAGGATAATAGTACAAGTGAAATCATAATGGATGATAAGAATATAGAGTCTATTAGAAATCAGGTTTACGAAATAAGAGAGAACATTATTAACTAAGAATTTATATGAAAAAGCTAATCTTTGCATTAGGAATTATTTTAGTGACGACATCAATTAGTCAATCATATGCTCAATGTAATACAGAACAGCATGTAGAAGCTTGCATTCCTAAATTACAATCAGGCTTCACTTTTCTAAAGAGCTATAATATAGATGGACAAGGAGGGGCGAAAGATAAAGTTGAATATTCCTATGTTTTTACAAAGGGAGCCACTTATCAAATTATGATTTGTAATGATGGTGAAGCAACAGATGGTATTGTGTTAACACTTTATGATTCAAGTAGAAAAAAAGTAGCTTCTACAAAGTATGAAGGATCCACTTTGTCTAGTATTGCATTTCCTTGTCAAGTGACGGGTATTTATTATATTACTTTCACTTTTGAAGGCAGCACAAAATACTGTGGTGGTAGTGTTTTAGGATTCAAACGTTAATCATTTTTTTTAGGAAAATATTATAAGCAGGCTATTTATGGTCTGCTTTTTTCATTTATGCGTAATACTATTTCTTTTTCCCATAAAGCTGTTTATTATCAATCTTCTCAGATAACTTCTAAAACGGAGGAAATTTGGTTTGTTTTACATGGGTATGGGCAGCTCCCTGAATATTTTATAAGGAAATTCATTCCAATTGCAAACGATAAAAGAGTGATTGTGGCCCCTGGCGGGTTATCTAGATTTTACTTAGAAGGGTTTTCTGGCAGAGTTGGGAGTACTTGGATGACTAAAGAAGAAAGGCTTTTAGATATCGAAAATTATATAAGCTATCTCAATGAAGTTGCTAATACCGTTCTAAAGGAAGCATCAGAAGATGTTAAGGTCACTCTATTAGGTTTTTCGCAAGGATCTGCCACCGTTTGCAGATGGGCAGAGCAATTAGGTTTTCAATTTGATAGATTAATTCTTCATTCTGGAGCCTTTCCGGCTGATGTTGATTTTTCAGGCTTGAGAAATAAATTGAGCAGCAAGGAAGTTTTCATGCTTAGAGGTACTGAGGATGAGTTTGTAAATGATGAAAGAAAGCAAGAACAACGAAAATTAATTCAAAAATTGGAAGTAAGTGTGAATGAGATAGAATTTAAGGGGAAGCATGATATTCATATAGATTCCCTAAAAGATATTATTGAGCAGTAACTTCTTGTGTTGAAAGAGAAACCTTAACTTGTTTATATTTCTTGAACCAACTCTTAATTTTCATTTGTATAACTCCAAATATTGCTTCTTTGAAAATCTTTTTTGACATTTTTGAAGTGCCTTTGCTTCGATCTGTAAAAATTATCGGGACTTCTTCAATACCAAAGCCATGTTTCCAAGCTTTGAATTTCATTTCGATTTGGAAGGCATAGCCAATAAATTTTATATTATCGAGGTCTATTAGTTCTAAAACCGACCTGTGATAGCAAATAAATCCTGCAGTTGCATCGTATACGGGTAGTCCCGTGATAAAGCGGACGTATTTGCTTGCCATATATGACATTAGTACTCTCGCCATAGGCCAATTCACTACATTTACACCCGTTTTGTATCGAGATCCAATTGTAAGTTGAATATCTTCCTTTTGGCATGATTTCAATAATACTAATAAATCGAGTGGATTGTGAGAGAAATCAGCATCCATTTCAAATATGTATTGATAATTATGAGCTAATGCATATTTAAAACCTTCAATATAGGCTGTGCCTAATCCTAATTTGCCAGATCTTTCTATGATGTGTAACTGTCCTTCATATTCTCTTTGTAATGTCTTTACAATTTGTGCTGTTCCATCAGGAGAGTTATCATCGATAATGAGAATTTCAAATCTTGTAGATAACAGAAAAACAGCGCGAATTATATCTTCAATATTTTCGCACTCATTATAAGTAGGTATGATGACTAAATTATCCTTCATATATCTTAATAAACTTCAAAACTATAAAATCTTTTCAGATATTGCTGCCCAATTAATAAAAGAATTTGATGAGATTACATAAATGTATTTTTCTAGACAGAGATGGGGTTTTAAATAAGGAAAGAGGAGATTATACATTTAAGGTTGATGATTTTGAAATTATTTCTGGAGTAAGTCTAGCAATCAGGATTTTAAAGGAATCTGGCTATTTGTTAATTGTAATAACCAATCAGGCTGGAATAGCAAAAAGAATATACGAAGAGCAAGATGTCTTAAATTGCCATGCTTATTTTCAGGCGCAAACAGGTGGTTTAATTGATGATTTGTTTTTCTGTCCTCATCACCCGATTACAACTCAATCTTTGCTAAGAAAGCCTGATAGCCTCATGTTAGAGAAGGCTATTTCTAAATGGGCTGTTGACCCTGATAAGTCATTTATGATAGGAGATTCTTTGAGAGATATTCAAGCTGCAGAGAAAGTGGGATTAAAAGGTATTTTAGTGGGGGATAAAGAGGAAAGACTAAAAGTGACTACTCCAAAAGCTGAAAATCTTTTGGATGCAGTCAATAAATTTATTGTGAATTAGATTCCTGTATAATTGAAAGGTGTTATATCTTTCAATTCATTTTTAATAGACTCTGATACTTCAAGACTATCAATAAATTCGGAAATAGTGTTCTGTGTAATTTTTTCGTTTTTTCGGGTTAATGCTTTTAGGGCTTCATAAGGTGCAGGATACGCCTCTCTTCTTAAAACAGTTTGAATAGCTTCAGCAACCACAGCCCAGTTTTCGGTTAAATCATGCTCAATTGCAGCAGGATTTAATTCTAGCTTACCTAAGCCTTTCTTTAAAGATTCAAATGCAATCAAACCATGTGCAAGTGGTACTCCAATATTTCGTAGTACTGTAGAATCTGTTAAATCTCTTTGTAATCTTGAAATTGGCAGTTTTGCAGATAAATGTTCTAAGATAGCATTAGCAATTCCTAAATTACCTTCTGCGTTTTCAAAATCAATAGGATTTACTTTGTGAGGCATAGCAGATGAACCCACTTCGTCTTTAGCAATTTTCTGCTTGAAGTAATTCATACTTACATATTGCCAAATATCTTTACTTAGATCCATTAAGATAGTATTCAGTCGTTTGAAAGAATCAAATCGTGCTGCTAAGTGATCGTAATGCTCAATTTGCGTAGTAGGTTCCGAACGCTTAAGCCCTAAATATTTTTCGCAGAAATTATGACCAAATGCTCTCCAGTCAATTTGCGGATAGGCAACATGATGCGCATTGAAATTACCTGTTGCTCCGCCAAATTTAGCCGCAAATGGGATATCTTTTTCTAGCTTAAGTTGTTCGGCTATTCTTGCCTCAAATACAGCAATTTCTTTACCTAATCGGGTAGGCGAAGCAGGTTGTCCATGAGTTTTAGCTAACATAGGGACATTTTTCCAGTCACTTGCGTAGCTTTTAAGAATATCCTTAATTTCATTTAGAAAGGGTAAATAAACTTTTTCTGTAGCATCTTTTAATAATAGGGGAGTTGCCGTATTATTGATATCTTGAGAAGTTAACCCAAAATGGATAAATTCTTTTTGAGCACCAATTCCTAAATCATCAAATTTTTGCTTAAGAAAATATTCTACAGCTTTTACATCGTGATTGGTAGTTTTTTCAATTTTCTTGATTACCAAGGCATCTGCTTCAGTGAAATTTGAAGCTAGTTCTCGCATTTTAGGAAACAGTGCATGGTCAAATTCTTTAAGTTGCGGAAGTGGTAATTCGCAAAGAGCAATGAAATACTCTACTTCAACATGAACCCTATATTTAATTAATGCCCACTCTGAGAAATAAGGGGCTAGAGATTGGGTTTTATTTCTGTAACGTCCATCAACTGGGCCGATAGCACTTAAAGTAGTTAAATCCATGAGCTTTTAATTTTAAAGGTGCAAAGATAAGTATTTTAGATTTTTGAAGGCAGTTATTGCAGAATAGTATTTAGCTTTCCAATTTTCTGAACCATTTCCAATCGGCATAGAATGTGCCAAATGGAATTAATGAAGCAGCGAGAGACAAAAGTGTTAATTTAAAAGTCCAATTTTTTTTGAGGGCTATGTATAGCACTAATCCACAATAGCCTATAAAAAGAACGCCATGTGCCATTCCTACAAAATAATTGGGTTTTGGCATTTCCATCATATATTTCAATGGCATAGTTACACCAAGTAGTAAATATGAAATACCTTCTAATATGGCTAATACTCTTAAATTTTTGATCATATTGATTTTTGAAAATCTTTGAATGCAAAGAAAGTACTGACAGTTTTGTAAACCAATATTTTTAGCGTTTAAAATCGGAATTTGATTAGGTAGGAGAACTATTATTTAACATTTTTGTGCCTTAATTAAATTATTACAAAATGGAATTTAAAGGAAAAGTGGTAGAAATTCTACCTGAGGAAAAAGGACAAGGAAAAAACGGTGAGTGGAGAAAACAATCTTATATTTTTGAAACTCAGGAGCAGTACCCTAAGAAAGTATGTGCTGAAGTGTGGGGAGATAAAATTGATGGTTTTAATATCAAGCAAGGAGAAGAGCTAACGGCTAAAATTAATCTTGATAGCAGAGAATATAATGGTAAATGGTATACTAATGTAAAAATTTGGGCTGTAGATAGAGCTTCAGATGGAAATATCGGTGGTGTTCCAAATGCGCAAAATGATAATTATCCACCGCAATCATCAGGAAGCGCAAGTGGTCCTCAAGAAACTCCGCCTCCAAGTGAAGATGATGAATTACCGTTTTGATCTATCACTTATGATGAACATTTGTTATTGTTATTGAAATAGAGTTAAATAGTGCACTTTAATAATTCTGTGCGTCATTCCTGCGAAGGCAGGGATGACGGCTCGAGTTGAAACTGTAGATCTTCAAAGATAGATTCCATGGTCGGTGGCATACCCACTGGGGACTAACTATCGAAATTGGCGCAAGCATATTTCGCAAGAGACTTTCATATCCTGGCAGAATTGATAATATTATTTCTGTATCAATATCCCTTTGTAGTATTGACCATCAATTTGTTTTCTTCCCCAGCTTTCATAGCCTCATAAGCCAATTTAAAACTTTGTTTAACATCTTCTAATAGAGTAATGCCAGAAATATGAGGCGTTACTACACAATTATGATGATCCCATAATGGAGAATTTTGTGGCAGTGGTTCTTCTTTGAATACATCTAAAACAGCTTTCCTAATGTATTTTTGATCCAAAGCTTGAATTAAGTCATCTTCATTTACGGAATTGCCCCTACCAATATTGATGAAAAGAACATTTTTGAGCTTTGAGAAAAACGCTAGGTTGAATAGATTTTCTGTTTCTGTAGTAGCCGGAAGAGTATTAATTATGATAGAATTGGTTTCTAAATTCCCCATATCTAACTTGTCAAAAGAGAGGCAGACATCAAAAAACTCTTTATTTTTTCCGCTCGTATTTACACCTACTATGTTTTTTACCATTGGCTGAAGCACCTGTGCGATGTCAGTGCTGATATTACCCGTTCCGAAAAGAATAACACTTTGCTTGGATAAAGATTTAGGCACTACCTGATCCCAAGTTTTGGAAGCTTGGTTTATTTTGAATAATTCAGTTTTATTTAAATCCTGTAAAATATAGGTCAAGCAATATTCTGACATCCTTTGTCCCATCTTTCCTTTCGTTTTGGTCAAAGTGCATTTCTCAGGAAGGTTTAATTTCATAAAGCTGTCAACTCCTGCACCAAAAGAATGAATCCATTCCAAATGACTTATCTCCATTTTTGAAAGGAAATTGAATCCTGCTACATACTGAGCTTCAGGAAGGAATTGCTCTACTTCCTGTTTGTCTTTAGCAAGGAGGCAATTTAGTTCCGGGTATTCTTTATCAATAAAAGCCTTAAAGCCATCAGCTAAATTCCCATATGTAAGTATGTTTTTTGTAGGCATATTTTTATTTTAACCTTTTGCGACTAAATTTCGGAAGTTAGAAGGAGGAACTAACTCAAACTTTAAATGTTCACCACTTATCGGATGTTTAAGTTCCATTAAATTAGCGTGCAATGCAACTCTTGCCAATGGGTTTTTTCGTGCTGTATATTTTTTATCGCCCGTAACAGGATAACCAAAATGTGCCATTTGCACCCGTATTTGATTCTTAAAACCGGTCTCAAGCTTAAATTCAAGCATGGAGTAAGCATTACTTTGCTTTAATAATTTAAAGTGAGTGATGGCTTCCGTAGCATTTTCAGGCGTGTTTACAATAAATACCTGATTGTGTTTATTGCTTCTCAAATAATTCCTCAAGGTATGCGAGGATTCTTTAATTTTCCCCTCTACAATAGCTATATATTTTCTGTCAATTATAAAATCTTCCCAATGATTTTGCAGTTGTTCTTGTAATTCTTTGCTTTTAGCAAATAACAATATGCCAGAAGCTTCTCTTTCCAATCTATGGATAATGTAGACCTTATTTCTAGGATCAACAGCCTCCATATGCTCTTTTAAAATCTGAACAGCATTTTTCGTTTTCTCTTTTAATGAAGCTACTGAAAGTAATCCAGCTTCCTTTTCGATTGCTATTAAATGCTGATCTTCATATATAATATTTAGCTTCTGAAGTTTAACTTTTTTAGAAGGTTTAGCCCAATTGATCTGCATTTCATCCCCTTTTTTCAAAGCGTAATTAAACTGCGTGATTACATTGCCATTAATCCTAATTTGCCCGCCACCCATTACTGATTTCAACAATGCCTTTTTCTTGTTGGGATAAGCTGAGGTAAGATGCTTTAATAATTCAGTATCTTCTTGAATTATGTAGCTATTAAGCTCCTGATTGGATGGACCTGATTTTTTATTCATAGTGTAAAATTCCGTATAAGTAATGACCTTTACAAGTTTCGTAATTAATTATCAACTAAAAACCCTCTCAAATTGAATTTAAGAGGGTTCATAAAGTATTTGTTTTAAACAAATATAGATGCCTTCACCTAAAACTCATTGATTTAATTAATTCCAGAGAATAAACGTTCCCATCTAACTTTGTTAAAGAATGATTCATTGGGATCCATACTCATCCAAATAAACAATGCTTTACCCACCACATGATCTTTAGGAACAAATCCCCAAAAACGACTATCCCATGAATTATGACGATTATCTCCCATCATAAAGAAATAATCTTGAGAAAAGGTATATTCAGTTACTTCTTTCCCATCAATATAAAGTTTATCACTTTTGATTTGAATATCTTCCAAGTGTTCATAGTAGCGTAGAACATCCCCATACATAGTTAAATTATCATGATTGATTTTTATAGTTTGGCCTTCTTTTGGAACTGCAATTGGTCCATAAAAATCTTTGTTCCAACTTGTTTCTGGAGTTTTTGGAAAAGTGGCTGGATCAACATCACTGCTGTCAGTACTTAATATTTTACCATTTTTATAAGTAGGAGAGAAGATGATTTCATCTACAAATGGTAGAGATTTCATTTTTTCAATTTCTTCTGGTTCAGCATGAACTCTATAGCCATAGCCTGGTTCATACATTTTATCCCATATATTATATTCTTCAAAAACCCTATCCCTAATGCTTTGCTGTGTTTTGATGAAATAACTGAATTGAATATCTTCAGGTACAAAGGCTTTTTCGTCATTGATATAAAGCTCTGCATTCATAACCTGCAATTTGTCTCCTGGCAATCCCACACATCTTTTGATATAATATTCTCTTAAATCTAGCGGATATTGTAGTTCTTCAGGATAATTAAACACTACAGCATCATTTCTTTTCACCTCACTAAAACCAGGTAATCTGAACTGTGGCAATTGAATCCAATCTAAGTAAGAGGGCACATCTTCAGTTCCATAAAATCTTCTGTGTGTCAAAGGAAGTTGTAAAGGAGTTTTGGGTGTTCTAGGTCCATAATGTAATTTGCTTACGAATAAGTAATCGCCAACCAATAGAGTGCCTTCCATTGAGGGCGTTGGGATCACAAAAGCCTCTAATGTTGCCCATCTGATTAATGTAGCTGCAATTACTGCAAAAACCAATGCATCTACCCATTCTCTAACTTTAGATTTTGGCTTGGCTGGTTTTTTCTTTTTATTGAAAAATGGAATTTTCATTTTCTAAAGGTTTAAGAAGTCATCAATTTTTACAATTCCTTTTTGCGAAGGAAGCCACTCGGCTACAAATACAGCACCTTGAACAAATCCATCTCTACTATAAGCCTCATGTTCAATACTGATCTGATCTACTTCTGATTTATAAGTGATTTTATGCGTTCCAGGTATTTCGCCTATTCTTTCTGAAGTGATTGGAATCTCATTGTCCGCAGTTTTAGCTTCATTTTTCCAAGCATTGTATTGATCATGCTCACTAATTATCCCTTCGGCTAAGGTAATAGCTGTTCCACTTGGAGCATCTTTTTTGTGAGTATGATGAACCTCCACCATAGATGGCTTATATTGAGTGTGTGGGCTCATCAATTTTGCTAAAAATTTATTCAATTTGAAAAACAGATTAACACCAATTGAAAAATTTGAAGCGTAAAGAAAAGTACCATCATTTTCTCTGCAGATTTCTTCAATTTCTGGCATTTTTTCTAACCAACCAGTTGTTCCTGATAAAATGGGTAATTTATGCTCTAGGCAGAATTTTATATTGTCAAAAGCTGCGTCAGGGTGGGTGAATTCAATTGCTACATCAGCTTGTTCAGCTAAAGTAGGCATTAAAGTATCGTTAACATCAACTGTAGCCACTAAGCTATGCCCTCTTTGGATGGCAAATTCTTCAATGGCTTGCCCCATTTTTCCGTGACCAATTAGTAGAATTTTCATGTGTATATAACTGTTATAAATTTGTCATAACCTGTCCCGGATATTCGGGATGTAATCTTTGATTAAAATTAATCATCATGTGATTTAATATTTGATGCTTAATTTTAATGTCGATTTCATTATTTTAATCTGAAATTCAATGATAAGCCTGCCTGCATATTATTGTATGGGCTGCTTTGAATACTTGGTTTTATTTTTAAACTCAAATCCTGATTGATGTTGAACTCTCTTAAGTGAGCATCTACTGTAGCATCTACTATTTGAAGTACATAAAATAGACCTGATAGGATAATCCAGTAATCTCTATCCCTTTTGTATCGTTCAATCAACCTTTCGGTTCTATCTTCATCGAAACCTAAATTTGTAAAGTCTGTTATTTCATCATTATTTGAATCATCACCATCTATTAAATTGAAATTTATATTTCTAAATAATAAATAATTTTGGTGATTTGTCTTGATTTGAGAGGCTGCTATAACCCCTAGAGCGTAAACGATCGGAATTTTCCAATATTTCTCATTGTAGAATTGACCCAATCCCGGGATAATTGCAGAATACATAGTCGCTAATCTTGGGGAATGAGTTGTGTCTTGAGATTGAAAGCTTTCGATTTCCTCAGGCTCACTTCCTAGTCTTAAAAAGGTAGAGTCTGTGGCTTGGATTTCCTGCCCTTTTGAAGCCAGACTAAAGGTAATTAAAATGATAAAAGTTAGAAAAATGCGCATTTTACAATTCAACTGAAAGAATGTCTAAAATCCTATTTAAATCGTCTTTCGATAGAAATGGAATTTTAATTTCTCCTTTATTATTTTTGTCTATTTTCATGCCAATTTTTGTGCCAAAATGTGAAGAAAGCTTACTTTGAACTTGCTTAGCTTCATATGGCATCTCGCTCTTAGACGACTTTTCCTTCTCTTTAGATTCACCGCTAGTCAATTCTCTCACTAAAGCTTCTACCTTTCTTACAGATAAATCATCCTTGAGAATTCGTTTGAATACATCTAATTGCTTATCTACGTCATCAATATTGATAATGGCACGCGCATGACCCATGCTTATTCTTTTATCACGAATAGCCAATTGTATGTCAGGCGGTAGCTTTAATAATCTCAAATAATTATTAACAGTAGTTCTATTTTTACCAACTCGGTCACCTAATTGCTCTTGCTTTAAATCACATTCAGTTAATAACCTTTGATAACTAAGTGCAATTTCAATAGAGTTAAGATTCTCTCTTTGGATATTCTCAATCAATGCCATTTCTAGCATTTGTTGATCATCCGCCATTCTGATATAGGCAGGAATAGACTTAAGTCCAGCTAATTTGGATGCTTGAGTTCTTCTTTCCCCTGAAATAAGTTGGTAGCTATCCGTGCTAAGTTTACGAACAGTTATGGGTTGAATAATGCCTTGAACTTTGATTGATTCTGCTAGCTCTTCTAAGGCCTGTTTATCAAAGTCAGTTCTAGGTTGAAATGGATTTACCTCTATCTGTTCTAAGGGTATCTCGTTAATTGAAGCCCCTGTTGCTGTGATATTGGTAATATCTCTTTCTTCTTTGTAAGAAGATTTGTTGTCTGTATTAGAATCTTCTAAAAGAGCGCTTAAGCCTCTTCCTAATGCTTTTCTCGGTTTCTTAGCCATCCTCTATTTTCCTAATCCGTTATTGTTAATAATTTCTTTTGCTAAATTTAAATAGCTAATTGCACCTTTGCTTTCCGCATCATGAGCAATAGCCGGTAATCCAAAACTTGGCGATTCACTCAATTTAATATTTCTTGGAATCAAGGTTTCAAATACCATTTTACTAAAATGTTGTTTAACTTCATCCACCACTTGGTTTGAAAGATTTAAACGAACATCATACATGGTTAATAATATCCCTTCAATTTCCAATTCTTTGTTCAATCGTGTTTGAATAATCTTAATTGTGTTGAGCAATTTTCCTAATCCTTCTAAGGCAAAATACTCACATTGAACTGGTATAATTACCGAGTCAGCTGCGGTTAATGCATTGATGGTTATTAAGCCTAAAGAAGGGGAACAATCTATGATGATGAAATCATATTTTTTACGCACTTTCTTAAGTGCATTACGCATTCTTTCTTCTCGGTTTTTAATATTTACCATTTCAACTTCAGCTCCTACTAAGTTGATATGAGACGGTAAAATATGCAAGTAATCTAAATCAGTTTCCACTATGATATCCTGAGCATCAACCTCATCCACCATGCATTCATATATGCTGTTTTCGATTTCTTTTGGGTTATAACCGATTCCAGAAGTGGAATTAGCTTGTGGGTCGGCATCTACAATTAGCGTTTTATACTCTAAAGCAGCCAAACTTGCCGCAAGATTAATAGCTGATGTGGTTTTACCTACTCCTCCTTTTTGATTAGCAATTGCAATTACTTTACCCATATGTATTAAAAGTTTAGCTTTAAAAGTTAATCGGTAAACTGATTTTATTTTGTTTTGGCTTGTTCAAAATATTGAAGAATCGAGCAAGTATCTATTTCAGTCACCATATTTTTTAGCGAACCACAAAGATAAAATTTTATATGAGAAATTGAATGGATTTTTAATTTGCTTTAGAAGGAATTATATAAAATCCACATCCACATTAAGTGGATATTTCATTAAATATTGTACCGCTTCTTCCATAGTAAGTCCCTCAAATAAGACTCTATGCAATATTTCAGTAATTGGAGCACGGATTTTAAAACTTTCCGCAATTTTTTTTGCAATCATAATCGTATTAACTCCTTCGGCTACTTCCTGCATGTCGCCCAAAATATTTTCTAGGTTCTCGCCCTCAGCTAATCGCCTTCCAACTGTGAAGTTTCTACTTAAAGTAGAGTGGGAAGTGGCCATTAAATCTCCGATGCCTGCCAATCCGATGAAAGACCTAACATCTCCACCTAATGCTTTGCCGAGGTAAATCATTTCAGCCATACCTCTGCTTATTAACAAGGAGCGAGCATTTTCGCCCAAGCCCAAGCCGGTTAATGCACCAGAAGCTATGGCAATAATATTTTTTAAAACGCCACAAAGTTCAATTCCTATTAAGTCAGGATTACCATACACTTGAAATCTATCACTGCGGAGTAGCTGTTGTCCAATTTGGATCACCTCATTAAATGGGCTGGCTACCACTGTTGCTGCAGGAAGTCCTTGAGAAATCTCTTTTGCCAGATTAGGGCCAGCGAGACAGCCCACTCTAACCACTACACTTTCATCCATAATAAGCTCACTCATTGTTTTGATGTGATGTCTTTCTACCACCTGAATGTCAGCAAGAGTTTTACCTTCAGGAAGGTTGAGATTTAAGCCTTTGGTTCCATGAATCAGAATATGATAGGGGTGAAGAAATGGAGATAGACTTTGCATCATTTCCCTAAAATTAGCTGAGGGCACAACAGGGAAAATGATATCGCATGATTTTGCTAATTGCTCCAGATCATCAATGGCTTTAATGTTTTGATGAGTAGGGTAGCTGTTCCATTCTCTTTTATTGTTGATGCTTTCTATTGCTTCAGAATTTCTGGCATAAAGCAAAACCTCTGAGTTTTCAGCTAGAAGATTAGCCACTGAAAGTCCGAAACTACCCGCACCGACAACTCCTATAGGTTTATCAAATGTGTTTTTCAAGCCCATATCCATCTAATCTGTTTCTGTAAAAATATAGAAGGTTCATATCCATTGTAGTTATGTCGCCATCCTTTGTTTTAATTAAAGGCCTTTTGGAATGATACATCCCTAAATTTAGCAAGCCATGCTCAATGATATTGTCAATATTATCATTCATATGTTCAGCCTGTGACATTCTGCCTTCTTTAATCCTCTCTTCAATTTTATTCTTTATTTTTTGGCATGTGCTTCTAAATTCATCGTATGGAATTATCAAGTCTTCTTCAGGTAGCCTCAACAAAGAAAATAAGTCAAGTTTTTTATTGTGCTTATTGATGATTTCAAAAGCAACAAAAGCAATTAAGTGACTTGAAAAGACACGCGCAATTATACTGTATTGCTTGACGATTTTCTTGGAAAGCATTCTAGTGTATTCGGCCTCCCTTTGTTTGTTTACCGTGATTTTATCTTGAAATACGAAATAATCCTTTGGTTGAATCTCTCTGCCTTTGGAATCAAAACTTTTACCTTCTTCATCTACCTTATTGCCTAAAATATCCATGGCTTCACCAATGGAAACGGAAATATCTGAGCCTTTTGTGAAAAATTTAAATAGGAAAGTAATGATCTTATAAGAGGACGAAAACTCATCGTTTTCTACATAGTATCGTTCTTGTCCACGCTTTTCAAGATATTGCCTGATAAGACTTGGAGCTTCCAATACGAAATGATAATTCAAACTTACAGGAATAATAAAAATCTTTTCCGCTTCAGTTCCATGTTCTTGGTAATTTGCTCTTTGAGCCTCAATTGCGGTGCCTAGCAGTCCTAACTTTAATTCTTTCTCTACTGAACCGTCTCTTGAACGAGTACCTCCAGGAAAAAATAAACTTTGACATCCTTTTTTTAAAGCTAGGGCAGAATAAGCTTTAAGGGTTTCCAGATAAATCATATTTTTTTTACGTCTATCTACCTTATAAGCACCTAAACTATTCATAAAATAGGATATAACACTAATATTGAAAAGATTCAAACCTGCGCCATAAATAACAGGTGGGAGACCTAAAGTATAGATGACCCATCCTATTAAAATTGAATCTAAATTGCTCGAATGAGTAGGCACTATTACGATAGTTCCTTTTTTCGCTAAAGTACGTAGTTTCTCAACCTCACCATTAATCTGGATTTTATCATTCATGGTGAGTTCATTACTCCAGAACCCACCTAATTTTTTAATCCTTGCGGCATTTAGTAATCTATTAAAGCCAAAGGTTACAAATCCTCGGGCAAATCTGTAGTGGCTGGTGTTGAAATTTCCGGCAATTTCCTCGGCATAACGCTCTATTATGCTGTGAAGGATTTTATTGGCTTTTTCTTCATCTTTAACCTTTTGTTGAGAAATCTCAAGAAGATCGTGCTTTACTTTCCCCCAGAACTGGTGGTCATCATCAGGATCTACTTTCCAAGGCGTTTGTCTAATTCTAGCTTTTTCCTTGTATAAAGTAGTTTCTAGCTCTTCAATAAGGGCTGTTTTATTTCTCGTATTGCTTTTTATACGCCCATAAGCTTCTTCAATTACATCTTTAAGGAATTCTTTTTTGTTACGGCTCAACTGTACCACGGGCCATTCGCGTGGTCCTGGTAAAATTGGTTCGTATTTTCGTTTGCTTCTGTAGCGCTTTAGCTTCATTTCAACTTAGGATAATGCTTGCTTTAAATCTTGAATTAAATCTTCTAAATCTTCAACTCCTACACTCAATCTTATTAATGAATCAGAAAGTCCAATCTTTTCACGTTCTGATTTAGGAATACTAGCATGTGTCATTGTTGCTGGATGTCCACTTAAAGATTCAACTCCACCTAAAGATTCTGCTAATGTAAACAATTCAAATTTCTTTAAGATTTCTGTAGCGGCATCTTGCGTATTTTCTTTTAAACTGAAGGAAATCATTCCCCCAAAATCATGCATTTGCCTACTTGCGATTTCATGGTTGGGATGTGATTTGAAACCTGGCCAAAATACTTTGTCCACTTTAGAATGCGATTTCAGGAAGTTTGCTATACCGGCTCCATTTTCGCAATGTCTTTGCATTCTTAAATGCAGTGTTTTAATTCCTCTTAAAACTAAGAAACAATCTTGAGGACCGGGTACTGCGCCACTTGCCTTTTGAATAAATGCTAACTTATCAGATATTTCTTTGTTGTTTGTTGCTAAAGCTCCCAAGATTACATCCGAATGGCCTGATATGTATTTAGTAGCAGAATGCATGACAATATCGGCACCCAACTCTAGCGGATTTTGTAAGTAAGGAGTAGAGAATGTGTTATCTACACATGTTAAAATATTATGCTTTTTAGCAATTTTTGATACCATCTCGATATCAATGATATTCATCATCGGGTTAGTTGGCGTTTCTACCCAAATCAATTTCGTTTTTTCAGTAATATATTGTTCAACTAGAGCAGCTTCCGACATATTAATGAAATGAAAATGTATCCCGAAATTTTGAAAAATTTTAGTAAAGATTCTGTAAGTGCCTCCATAAAGATCGTTAGTACTAATTACTTCATCTCCTGGTTTTAGGGTCTTTATAACAGCATCAATTGCTGCAAGTCCTGATGCAAAGCAATGGCCATAATCTGCATTTTCAAGTGCAGCAATGCTTTTTTCTAAAGCTTTACGAGTTGGGTTTTGAGAGCGACTATATTCATAGCCTTTGTGCTCTCCGGGAGCTGATTGAGCATAAGTTGAAGTCTGATAAATAGGAGTCATGATGGCTCCTGTTGCTGAGTCGGGCTCAACACCAGCATGTATTGCCTTAGTGCCAAATCTGTATTTATTAGACTTACTCATTGATTTCTGCTTTTAATTTATCTTTTAAAATTAGAATTTATTTTGGATTAGATGGAGGGAAAAAATTTTTCAATTTCTCTGACATCTGATTTTTTTCTTGATATTGGGGAGATAACGAGGGCTGACCAGGGAAGTTTTCCATATGCAAAGTTTGCGTAGGGAAAGCAAAATTGATTCCCAAATCCTTGGCTAACTTCATTATACTTAATAGTATTTCCTCTTTATGTTTCAATTCTTCTCCCCAAGTGGGTACGTCTATAAATACATAAAACATAATGTCTAAAGAATAAGCAGACATGTTATTAAAATAGATATTGTAGAAATCTTTCCAAGTTTTTGGGTGATCTTCCACTATTTTTTTCAAGCCTTCAGTAAAGGCTTCGATTAAATGGGTTGGTGTATCATAAGTGATGGTAATGGTAGTATAAAATCTTCTATATTTCCTTAAGCCGTGATTATCAACAGCCATATCGGCCAATTTTCCGTTTGGAACAGTAATCAATGAATTTCTGAAAGTCCTTATTCTTGTAGACCGAAAACCAACTTCTTCCACTGTTCCATCAATGTCACCCGCAGTAACCCAATCGCCAATTTGAAAAGGTTTATCAAATAGAATCATCAATGACCCAAAGAAGTTTTTGATAGTGTCTTGTGCTGCTAAAGCAAATGCCAAACCACCTATTGAAATACCTGCAAGAAGTGCAGTAATATCAAATCTTAAATTGTTGAGAATGTAAAGGAAACCAATTATGATGACGAATATTTTTAGTATCCTTTTGACAATAGGGACAATCTGGTCGTCCATTGTAGTTTCCGTTTGGGCGGCTTTCTTCATCATGTATTCGCCCAATATATCTACCAATTTATAAGCCATCATAGTACCGAAAAGTGGCAATAAGGCTCTCAGTAATAAAATGAAATAATGATTGAAGGTAATAGGTAATTGAAGGACGGGAATCAGAATAGTTAATATACCTACAATTATTAAAAGGCTAAATGGTCTTGCTACCGGCATTATATAATCATGCGCAATATTTCCGTAGCCTTTGTTTTTTAGTAATTGATAAATAAACCAATCAAAGAACCAACTTAGTATTTTGTGGATTAATACACAGATGATCACTAAAATTAGAATACTTATATATTGCCAAGCATGAAGACCCAGAATTTTCTGAGTACCCATTTTAGGCAAAATATTCATTAATTTGTCGGTACCAAAAGGATAAACTTGCTGATGTAATTCTGGTATTTTTTCAATTGTTTTTTTGCTGAAGTACCAATTGTTGTTGCTTTTCTCTAGGTAAATTTGAGGAAATTCAAATTCTGCTAAATAATATTTTTGCTTATTGGTAGAATCAGCATAATTTGGATTTTCAGGAATTTCATCAAGGTCAATTAATACTCCTGCTCCATCTAAAACTTGCTTTAATTGGGTGATAATCTGTGCTGCATCTTTTCCTTTTATATGATTAGGATTTAGTGTCTTTGCTGCTAATTCAGGATGGAAATCATCTTCTTCCAGATTGATTAAAAAGGTATTAACTGTTGATTTTGGTGAAGATAAGCTGTTGGGAGGTAGTGTATTGGCCTCCTCTGTCTGACTAAATGCATTATTGATAAAAAATATAAATAGTAATAAAAAAAATCTCATTATTAAATCTTAAATTTTAAAATACTGAAAATGTTTTCATGACATTTATAGACATGAACTTCATTATCTCTATTATAATAAATAAGAGCTATTTCGCTTATGCTTTCAATCGGTTGCTGGTTTATTAATTGGCCTTCATTTGTATAGAGGTAAGTGAAAGCTTGCTTTTTATCCGTTACGGCTATAATTTCCTTATTTGGGGCAAGTTCGTAATACTGGATTTCCATTTCATCTTGATTGATATAATCCTTTTCGAACATCATTTCTCCTGAGGGCTTTAATAAACTTACTCTGCTTAAGTCTTGCCGTGCTAGTATGTAGCTTCTCTCTGAAGCATTTTTAACAATTTTAAAAAGTGTTTCTTTATTGGGCATATAAAGTTGCTCTTTCTCTTTTATTTGCCCTGTAAAACTTGTTTTAACTAAAGCTCCTCCATTAGTAATAGTTACCAAATAGCTAGTTTCAAAGTTATTACCAATTTCAAAGAATAAATTATCTGATAATCTATCATTTATATTTATAGGGAAATTTGGTTTCATTTCACCGCTTCTGCTCATTACTTTCACCATCCCGTTTTCTTGAAGCACTACCATGAAATCTTTGCTTCTAATTCTGATGTGTTGAGGCATAGCTGCAATTTTATCCCGCATTTTCAATGGTTTCCAATCACCTAATACATCTCCATATTTACTAGTTAGGTAAATATTTCCATTTTCTTTTGCAATAAGTAAGCGGTAGGTCTTGCTTTTATCATAGTCTATCACATTGAAATATTGGTTTTCTACGTTTTGGCTCCCATAAGTTTTTGGAAAATACTCTAGCGCAATTCCATTTCTGTCTAAAAGGAATACTTTTTCTGTAGTGGCAAAAGCATATTGCAGTTTATTATTTTGATAGTAATCTATTTGGAATACATTTCCAATAATGGGAGCACCTAATGGTTCAGTCCAAATAATATCACCATTGGTTGACAATAAGTGAAGGTTGAAAGCCGAATCTTGCACTAATGTTTCGAATAAGCCGGTGTTATGATTTTTGACTACGTAAGGTTTACTGATGATAGGTGCATCTATTTCAACTCGCATTACTTCATCAAAATATTTCATTTCATTTTTGACCTTATTGTCAGAATGCAGGACTTCCACATTACTGTAATAGCGGTCGTTTTCATGACTGAATTGTATGGCCATCATATCAAAATTCTTGATGGGGAATTCGTTATCTTTAAAATTATTCTTCCATTTATCGTTCAATTCGTTAAGAAGCAAGGACCAAGCTTGTGGTAAATTTATAAAGACATTTAGGTTGGATTCTTGCAGGGTAGATTCTATAAATTGGTTTTCTTTTATGGATTTGCCCCAAGTATTTTCGGTTTCAATATCCAAAATCAACTCTTTTAATGATTGTATGTCATTGCTTAAAATCATGACATCATCAATGGACGTAAAGAAAGTGTGCGAGAAGCCTTTAAAATTTTTACCTAACAGAAAATAGGGAAAATCTTCAATGACAAGCTCTCGTATTTCCTTTTCAGCATAAAATTCATAGTACAAGGTATCTTGATTCAACTCAGCAGCTTCTTCTGATAGTTTATTGAACTTATTTAAGCCTTCATTTTTATCATTCATTCTAATGAAAATGAGCTTTTTACTTTCTTCTAGATCTTGATTACTATTTAATACTGCTTGAGCATTTTCTCCAGCCATGAATTCATAGAATTCCCTGAAGTCGGTATTATATTGCTCGGCAATAAGGTTTCTCTTTTGCCCAAATTCACTATCAAGCTTATTCCAAAACTTAAATTTTTCATCTTGAAATGTTTTCGCATTATCAAATCTCTCATGCAGGACCACCGCTGTTTTAGATGGAAAATAATTTTCTATCGTAACATCTCCACCCTTCTGATTGCTGTAAGTGTTGAGGTAACTGATTGAATCGTGAGGAAATGTGAATCCATTGAGATATAAATCATCACCATCAAGAAATAAGTCAAGGAAAGCGCCTTCCGAGAATTGAGATAAAATATTGAATAGGGTAGATTGATTAGATTTTGTAAAGGTTTTAACTACTTTATCTAGCCTATTGAAGTTGATGTAGAGGTTTCCTAAATCATCCTGAAAATTGGCAATTTTGAATACTTCATCTATGCTTTCTTTAAAATTGTCCTCATCCTTCTCTAAGTTTCTGATCACATCTTCCACTAATACTGGAGAAAAACTTCCTACAAAATTGCCTCTTAATATCACATAGCTAAAGGTTTTTTCATTTTTTTCACTTTTTAATTCATAAATAGTATTTTTGTTGTAAACCCTTTCAGATTTATCAAAATCCTCAAATTTGGATTCTATTTTCTTGATGACTTCAATTTGCTCAGTGTTTTTTAAAGTTTGATAAAATACAAAATCGAAATCATCATTGGAGATGACTGACATCCCAACCAGTAAATGATTGTTTCTGAAAACATCGTCCAACATGCCGCTGTTGCCAGATAAACTATCTAAAGCTTCGAAATTATCTTTTAATGAAGAGAAATATTCTATGTTTTGAAGATCTTTCCAAATTGGATTCTCTTGAATACGATTCCAGGAACTTACCAGATTTTTATTTTCATAAACCAAAAAAGTATTTTCAGGTACTAAAGACCAAGCATCTAGGCTTTTTTGTTTATCCCAATAGTAATAGATTCCATATCCACTTGCTAAAATTAGAATGAATAGAAATAGTATAATGAAAATTCTTCTCAAAGGTATTTTGAATTTTAGAGTTACTATGCAAATATAGGACTATTAATAACTATGGAGTCATTTTTAAGCTAAATATATTGCCACTTAATTTAAAGTGATTTTATACTAATATCACTTCAATTCCTTTTGCCTCTAATGTAGTAATAAACTGCTTGGAAGCACTTTTATTCGTGATAATTTGATCAACATCTTCTAAGTCACAAATTTTCCCAAATCCTTTCTTTCCAAACTTACTGGCATCTGCCAAAACAATGGTTTTTTGTACAGATTTAATCATTTTTGCATTCAAATGCGCCTCCATCATATTTGAAGTTGTGAACCCATGCTCTAAACTGATGCCATCCACACTTAAATACAATTTACTACATGCAAAACTTTGCATCATTTCTTCGGCATAATGCCCAACTACTGATGAACTTCCTTTCCTTACTACGCCACCAAGCTGTACGATTTCTATATCCTTACAGTCCAATAAAGCCATGGTCACATTCATAGCAGAAGTTAAGACAGTAAGATTGGAATTCCTTGGGATTGCTTGTGCAAATGCTCCAACAGTAGTTCCGGAACCAATAATTATGGCTTCATGCATCTTTAAGGACTCAACTGCTTTTTTTGCAATGGCTTTTTTCTCCTCAACATTCACTAATTCTTTTTCATCAACAGGTTTTTCGTTTACATAAGGAGAAACTAAAGTGGCGCTGCCATGAGAGCGATATAAAAGCCCTTTGTCCTCTAATAATTTTAAATCTTTTCTTATGGTTACTTTAGTGACTTCAAGTGCATAACTTAACTCACTAACACTTACAAAACCTTCTTTTTGAAGTTGATCTAATATAAATTTATGTCTTTCTGCAATGGTCATATGGTCAAAAATAAAATTAATAGTTATGAAAAGAAACTAAAAGTAAGTAAAAAGAAAGAAAAAACAATTAAAACCCTGCTTAAACTTTTGTAAAGTTTCTTTTAGTGTTATATTTGAACCAAACGAAACAAAATGAATAGAAAAGAAAACATAAAGCAAATTTCAGATACTGAAAAAATCTGGGATATTGCTGTGATAGGGGGTGGTTCGTCTGGATTGGGTGTTGCTTTAGACGCTGTTTCTAGAGGGTTGAGTGTTGCTTTGTTTGAAAAATCTGATTTTGCCAAAGGGACTAGCAGTAGAAGTACGAAACTAGTTCACGGAGGAGTTCGATATTTAGCACAAGGAGATGTTTTCTTAGTTTTTGAAGCTTTAAAGGAGAGAGGGAGATTATTGAAAAATGCTCCTCATTTAGCACATAACCAGTCTTTTGTGATTCCTATTTATACATTTTTTGATAGATTAAAATACACCATTGGATTGAAGATGTATGATTGGATGGCAGGTAAATTAAGTTTAGGGAAATCGACTTTCATCTCAAAATCCAAAACCATTGAGCGATTGCCTACCATCAAGCAAGAAGGTTTAAAAGGAGGTGTGGTTTATCACGATGGGCAATTTGATGATGCCCGATTGGCTTTGAACATAGCGCAAACCTGCGATGAAAAAGGAGTAGCCGTATTAAATTATTTTAAAGTTAACCAGCTTAATAAGGACGATAATGGTAAAATTATTGGTCTTTCGGTAAAAGATCAGTTCAAAAACAATAATTACAATATTAAAGCAAAAATGGTAGTGAATGCTACTGGAGTTTTTGCGGATAAGATATTGCAATTAGATAATCCGGGTGCGAAGAAAATGATTCGTCCAAGTCAGGGGATTCATTTAGTTTTAGATCGCTCATTTTTATCAGGTGAGGATGCGCTCATGATACCAGAAACCAGTGATGGAAGAGTTTTATTTGCAGTGCCTTGGCATGATAAATTGGTGGTGGGGACTACCGACACTATGCGTAAAAAACCAAAATTGGAACCTGCAGCATTACAAAAAGAAATTGATTTTGTTTTAGCAACCGCTCAAGAATATCTGACCAAAAAACCTCAAAGAAGTGATGTGCTTTCGGTTTATGCAGGTTTAAGGCCTTTGGCAGCGCCAACTGATGAAAGTGAAAAGACAAAAGAAATTTCTCGTAGCCATAAAGTCATAGTATCAGATAGCAATTTAATTACACTTACAGGAGGGAAATGGACTACTTTCCGTAAAATGGGAGAGGATACAGTAGAATATTTTACAAAAATAACGGGGGAAAAACTTAAGGAAAGCACTTCAGCAGATATAAAAATTCATGGCTATTCTAATTATAAGCCAATCGATTACTTAGGAGTTTATGGTGCAGACAGAATAGCCATTAAAAAATTACAGGATGAAAACTCAGAATGGAATGAGCCTTTGCATCCAAAATATCCATTTACCCAAGCGGAAGTAATTTTTGCTTCCCGAAATGAAATGGCCATGAAGGTGGAGGATGTGTTAGCAAGAAGAATAAGAATTCTTTTCCTTGATGCCCAGGCAAGTATGGAAATGGCACCAAAAGTAGCAGAGTTAATGGCAAAAGAATTAGGAAAAGATGAAGCATGGATAGATAAGCAATTGAAAGATTTTAATAAATTGGCAAAGCGTTATTTGATTGAATTGTAAGATAATCTGTAGTTAAAAACTGCAGAAACGTTTACGAAATATTTTAATAATTCCTTTTTCGCTAAAGCGAAAAAATCTTTTGTTTACTTTTGTCTCTTTTCCCGATGAATACGGGACAAGTTGTGGTAAAGATTAATGTTGGTTTTTATTGTTAACAGTTGCAATTTATAACCACAAAAGTAACAAAGACCACCAAGGAAAATAACCTAGGTTATTTTTAAGGCTTGTATTAATTGATGAGACTTCAAGGTTTAAATTAAGATAATTGAAGCGATTGCATAGGATAAAATTTTATTAGATAGCATTGAAAATAAGATTAAAAGTATAAATTATTTATGTGTAAATAGTCGATATGCTTTATGAAAATATTTAAAGTGATACTTTTTGAATTAATAATGGCTATTTTTTCACATTAAACTACAAATAATACTATGGAAAAACCTCAATATATATTATCTCTAGATCAGGGAACGACCAGTTCACGCGCCATTCTATTTAATGAAAAAGCCGAAATAGTGGCAGTGGCCCAGAAAGAATTTGAACAGTTTTTCCCGCAATCGGGCTGGGTAGAACATGATGCAAACGAAATTTGGACTTCCCAAGCTTCTGTTGCCACCGAAGCCATTACCAAAGCGAATATAACACCTACTCAAATTGCCGGAATCGGCATCACCAATCAAAGAGAAACCACCATCGTTTGGGATAGAAATACCGGAAAACCCATTCATAAAGCCATAGTTTGGCAAGACAGACGAACTGCAAATTATTGCAATGAATTAAAAAAGAAGGGCTTATCCGAAAAAGTCAATGATAAAACCGGATTAATTATTGACGCTTATTTTTCCGCTACTAAAATCAAATGGATTTTGGATAATGTAGAAGGAGCGAGGGCTAAAGCCGAAAATGGAGATTTATGTTTTGGTACGGTGGATAGTTGGTTAGTTTATAAATTGACTTCTGGTAAGCATCATTTCACAGACATTACCAATGCCAGCAGAACCATGATTTACAATATTCATGAGAAAAAGTGGGATAAAGAATTACTGGAATTATTTGAGATTCCTGAATCTATGCTTCCAGAAGTAAAAAGCAGCAGCGAAGTTTATTGCACCACGGCTGGTGATTTATTTTCCCATAAAATTCCTATAGCAGGCATTGCAGGTGACCAACAAGCCGCACTTTTCGGACAGCTTTGCTCGGAAAAAGGAATGGCCAAAACCACTTATGGAACGGGTTGCTTTTTGGTGATGAATACTGGAGATGAACCCGTGAAATCCAAGAATAAATTATTGACCACTGTGGCTTGGCAAATAGGAGATAAAGTACAATATGCTTTAGAGGGCAGTGTTTTCATAGGTGGAGCTGCTATTCAGTGGTTGAGAGATGGACTAGAGCTTTTCCGAAAAGCAAGCGAATCAGAAACATTGGCCACTTCTTTGAAAGATAATGAAGGGGTTTATTTTGTTCCTGCTTTAACCGGATTGGGTGCACCTCATTGGAATCAGGATGCAAGAGGTACATTTTTCGGCATCACTAGGGGAACCAACAAAGCCCACATGGCCAGGGCAGCTTTGGAAGCCATTGCTTATCAAGTCAATGATGTTTTAATGGCTATGGAAAAAGATGCCGGACATAAAACCCAAGAAATGAGAGTGGACGGTGGTGCATCAGAAAATAATTTCCTTATGCAATTCCAATCTGATTTGGTAGATTGTACCATTACTAGACCCAAAATAACGGAAACCACTGCATTGGGAGCCGCCTTTTTAGCAGGATTGGCTGTGGGCTATTGGAAAGATATGGACGCTTTACAATCCCTTTGGGAAGCCGAGCAATCTTATAATCCTGAAATGGATAAAGAGGAAGTGAAAAAATTATTGCATTTTTGGCACAAAGCAGTTGATAGAAGTCAGGATTGGTTAGAATCGTAAAATGAGATGAACTATTTTGTAGCAGAATTTTTAGGCACTTTTTTATTGATATTGATAGGCTCCGGAGTGGTAGCCAATGTGGTATTGCCCAAAACCAAAGGTGCTGGTTCCGGCTGGATGGTCATTACGACAGCTTGGGCTTTTGGTGTTTTCATAGGCGTGGTAGTCGCAGGTCCATATAGTGGTGCTCATATAAATCCGGCAGTTAGTTTGGCTTTGGCTATAACAGGTGATTTCGATTGGAATTTGTTATGGATTTATATTCCTGCCCAAATTTTAGGGGCTGCTTTCGGTTCTTTTTGCGCATGGTTGATATACCAAAGACATTTTGAAGCTACCGATGATCAAGGTCTGTTATTTGCACCTTTCGCTACAGCTCCTGCTATTCGGGATGTGAAAACCAATTTTATTTCTGAGTTTATCGGAACCTTTGTTTTAATCATTGTCATTTTATTTTCCACTCCTCCTCAATTGATGGATGACAATAGCACTCCGATTGGTTTAGGGGACTTAGGTGCTTTACCGGTGGCCATTTTAGTATGGGCAATTGGTTTGGCGCTGGGCGGAACCACCGGATATGCTATTAACCCTGCTAGGGATTTGGGCCCCAGAATAATGCATCAAATCCTACCGATAAAAGGAAAAGGAGGCAGTGATTGGGGGTATAGCTGGATTCCTATTATCGGGCCTTTAAGCGGTGCTGCTTTTGCTGCATTTATTTATATGATTTTAAAATAAATCCTCACCAATGGATAAGAAAATTACGCATTTCAAAACTTCCGATAATTTATCATTAGAAGTTCAAAAATATATTCATACAGAAAATCCTGAAAAGATTATTTTGATCGTGCATGGTCATGGCGAACATGCCGGCAGATTTCAAAAAGTTGCGGAATATTTTAATGAGAAAGGAATATCCGTTATGGCTTTAACCTTAAGAGGACATGGAAACTCAGAAGGTAAAAAAGGACATGCGCCTAGCATGGAGCAACTTTTGACCGATATAGAATATTTCATTCGTTTCGTTAGAGTTGATTATTTGAATGCTGATTTATACCTCTATGGCCATAGCATGGGCGGGAATATAGTATTGAATTATTTAGCTAAAGACCAATCTAATGAAATCAAAGTAGGAATTGCCACTTCACCTTGGATTAAATTGGCTTTCGATCCTCCAAAATGGAAAGTAAATTTAGGGAATTGGATGGCAGATGTAATTCCAAGTTTAATTCAACCTTCAGGACTAAAAGCCGAGGATATTTCCAGTATAAAAGAGGAGGTGGAGAAATACGAATTTGATCCATTAATCCACGATAAGGTTTCAGCTAAACTATTTACCTCCATCACAAAAGGAGGGGAGTACCTTATTCATAACACTCATAAATTCAAACACAAAGTATTTTTAGCGCACGGACAGCAAGATAAAATCATTTCCCATGATGCCACCGCAGCATTCGCCCAAGACAGTAATTTATTTACTTTCAAAAGTTACCCAGAATCCAAACATGAAATCCATCATGATGTGGATTTTGAGAATATGATGAGGGATATGTTGGAGTGGATGGAGATTAACTAGAATCCCGCAAGGTTTGAAACCAAACCCTAAGCACTAAAAAGCTCCCCTAACTTTTAGGAAATGGTTTTAACAACTCAGGAAGCCAAAAAAATACTTAGGAAACAAGTTCACCAAATCAGGAAACTGAAAAATAATTTAGGAGGAAATTATATTTGGTGGGGAGGTTTGAAATTATTTAGGAAAGAATATTGTTTGGTTATGATTTATGAGTACGCATCGTGAAACTTGTTTCAGACCTTAAGATCGCCATGTTTTTCGATTAACTATTAAATTTTTAGGATGTATCTTTAACTTTGTAAAACATCTGCTTAGACAAAACATCACATGAAGCATTTATTTCTAATAAAAATACTTATCCTCATTTATACAACAGGATTTTCGCAAAATCTTAGCAAATTTCATAATACCAGCGAAGGTTTTAAAAATGATTTGGAATGGTCAAAGATTGAATCAAAAATAACAGATCAGGAAATTCAATTTTTAAAGAATAAAATTCAATATTATAAGATTGGCTCGTTTACCGAGGCTAAAAGCGATAGTGAACATCACTTCTGCGATCTTAACAAAGATGGACTAATTGATTTAGTTCTAATTTATTTCAATGGAGTGGATCACGGTCTTTCAATATACCTTAACAATGGAGACAGCTTGATTAACAAAGAGAGAATAAATGGCAGGTTAAGCAATGTTGAAAGCTTTGGGGATATAACACAATTTAGTATAGTTACTTTCTTAGAATCAAGTAGTCCACTACCTTCTAAGTATAGCACTTTGTCATTTATCCCGTTTTTTGGTGACTTCAAAATGGTGAGTAATGAAGTAATAAGCTATCATAATGACTTTAAAATTCCAGAGAATCAAGTTGCCAATTATTTGGTTAGAATTTTGAATCCAAAGTATAGGTTAAGGTCTTCCCCTGCCATTAATGAAGATAATGTAATAGCTGAATTAGAGGAAGGAAGCTTAGCTACAGTTTTTTCAGAAGCAGAAGATGAAACTGGCCGTACCTGAATTTTTGTTTCCGTTGACACGCCTTCAACGGAAGATGATTATTTCCACACAGATGACAGAAATAGTAAAAAACCGAGTGAATGGAGAAGCTTAATGCACCTTGGTTGGATTAGTAAACGATATGTTGAAATAGTAAAAAATTATTAAAACTGCCTCGTTGCTGTCATGATTTTAATGCTATTTTGAATTGCTTATATGACAAAATAAAATGTGCTTTTAAATTCCTTTTTCTTCGATTTGAAATTTTAAATGTATTATAATACAGTTTTAATGTAATCGGATAGTAAAAACCATCAAATATCCTATCAAGATATATTTTGCAAAATAACAATTTTCTGAAATTTCTAATTTCTGCTGATACCAATAAATTCAATTTTTTTTTGAAATAGAAAACAATAGCGTACAGAGTATAGAGTAAAATAGAAGAGTTCTAAACGGTAATTACTAGTACGCTTCTTTAAAAATAATTCTAGATAAAATATCGATTAAGATCACTTTCTTTACTAAAAAATTACTCGTCAATGATGCTTATGATTTCAAAACAATAAACATTATGCAAACTAGAACCCAACAAATACTTTTTATTATAAGGCCTTTCTAGTAATTGTATCTTTGATAAATCCAATCGATTTTGATAATTATCATCGTCTGGTGGATACTTTTCAGAAGTAAATTGGGCATATTCAATTTTGTGTGTATGACGGTTCAAAGCCGTTATTACTCCAGCTAAACCCTCCTTCCCATTTTGTTCAAAAAATATATAGTCATCTGTAAGGGTAATATCTGAAACTATTTTCACATCCTCAGATATCCAATAAACTTCCCCTGTGGTTTTACTAATGCAATATACATTCATCGGAGAACGGGCGAAGATACTATCATCTTCAAAGATCATCTGCATTGTGAAATCAGAATTATCTCTACCTTTTAGCCAAGTAGATTCTATTTGTCGTGTATTAAGGTTTACCACATTTAACCCAAAAGATTCAGCCCAGAGATAAAGCTTATCACCTTGCTTATTAAGCTCCCCATTTAAGGAAGATTCTCCTTCAGTAATAATTGGAAGGCTCCAAATCGTCTCCCCTGTGTTTTTATCCAATTGATAAAAAGTAGTACGGGTAGTTAAATTGATCAAATCATCTTTGTATTCTTGAAAAGTATATACTGTTTCAGGAAATTCACTCTGCCATACCTCATTCTTGGTAAACGGATTGAATGCAAAGAGTTTGTTTTTATCCTCCAAATAGTAAATCACAGAGTCTTTTAAGAAATATGGATAATCTCCATCACTTATAAATCCAAATTTTTTATACTTTCTTTTGGTAAGAAAATTTTTACCAGTGTAAATATTTTTAATAACTAACTTATCCATCAGATCATATACCAAGAGACTATCCGGCAACCTCGATTTAATAACTTGCTGATCTGAAGTAACTGAAAAAAATAATTGCTTGGACGATTTTAAATCAACTGCAAAATGCATATTAAAATGATGGATAAGTAGGTCATTTTTAATCAATGGGTATTTTGAAAAATAAAGTGAAAAATCATTTTTTTCGTAGGGATATTCCCATTTTGGTTTCAATATCTCATCCAAACTTTTATCTGCATAAATATTCGTGATCTCTTGTGACGTTCCCTGAAAATACAGAAATAAGATTAAAGCAATTGTAGTTGTATATTTCATTTGTTTTATTCTAAAACTTATCATCAGCTATATATTCCAAATGCATGAAGTCCTTTTTGGTCTCCCAGCTACCACCCCAGCCAATATTTTCTTCTCCAGTATATAGAAATTCATTTACAAACTCAGTACTCATCAACATGAAACCATTTTTGGCTAGACTAATTGAACCATGATCAGATAATAAATTAATAATTTCTGTATAATTGTTACTACCAAATATAGCTTTATAATCTTTCTTTCTAGTTTCAATGAATGTACCAATTGAATCAGATGCTTCATGCTTAATTACATTACTGGGTTGGATTATATCAACATTAGTTGTCCATTGTGTATAATCATCACTTTCTGGTCTTGCGCAAGCTTCTTTTAAGCTAGATATTGCTTCCTCAAAATCAAATAAATTACTCAAACGATCAAGTGTTGTAATCATTTCAGTATTATATTCATTAATATGTTTTTCGAGTAAAAAAGCTTTTTGGTACCCATCTAAATATAAATTCTGTATCTTATTAATATTATCTGTTGTTGTAATCGACTTTACTGCATCCAATAAAATATCTGCTTGAGCTGGCAACTCAGCAAACAATTGCTTCTCAATTTCGGCAATTTCTTCTGGTGTTTTGTTATCAAAAAAATGAACTTCATTACGAAGGTTAAGATTGAGGTTTACTAATTGATCAAAGGATGTAGAAGCTGACCTAAATTTGGTTAATACCTCTAATAGTAAAGTGTCGAAACTTTCATCTTTTAAAATATTATCGTTTAAGCTTTTAAAACCGTACTTGATCGTATCTATATCTACTTCTGTATAACCAAACTCAATTAGTTTATCGTGAATATCTTTTAGAGCATTAGGATTCGATGAATTCTGATAGAATTTAAAGTTAGTAAGTAATTGAAGAAAGTAGAGCTTTTCTTTTGATAAATAGGGATTTCGCTGCCAATTAACATCCAAAGCCATTCCATAAGCATGATTGCTGATATGTTCATTGGAACCCCGTTGAAAACGAATACTAAATCCACCCATCGGGTAATTTGAATTATTTCGGTAAGCTTTTAATTTTTCATCTAAAACCTTCAAATATTCCCAGTAATGGTCATGAACCATAACCTCATTTCCTAAGAAATCGCGTTTTTTTACTTTATCCCCCAAATAATCTAAAGCATTTGTGAAGTTTCTAACCATTTCTTCATCTGTTTGATTTTTTGAAATCTCATTGTAAAGAAAAGGGGCCAATTGTATGTAATACTCGAATTTATCCATATCGCTTACTGGTGCGACATCTTCAATATTTACAGCTACATCGTAATTATCAAGAAAGGCATCAACATGAGGATTCACACTACCGTGGGTTTCAGCCTGAAACTTATAAGTAAATTCCTCATCTATACTTGCAATGAACTTAATCTTAAAAGGGGATTCATCTGATCTTATAAAAACTTTTTCTTCATCTTCCAAATCCTGATTTACTTGACCATTCCATTCAAATATTTGATCCTCTCCAATTTCAATAATATCATTATTCACATATACAAGTGTCCCATCATTCTTATATATTTCTAATTTGGCATATTTTAATGGATACTTTTCTGTAGTTTTAATTGAGTAATTTATTTTCAATTTATCATCATCAATTCCAGCGGCAAATTGATCATCAGTAATTGGTTCGATGGTAACCAATTCAGGTTTTTCCTCTTCATCTTCCACCAAATAAACACAAAACATCTCCACCAACTCATCCCATTCTTCATCCGATAATCCATCAGCATATGGTGGTTGAGTCCCACTTAATTTTGAGGTAAAATTTTCCAATTTAGTTCTGCGTAAATCATCTTCCTGAATCAAATCAAGCAAGGTTTTAGGATCTTCTATATATTCATTTATTTTAATTAAAATCGCATCTAATTCATCAACATCCTCCGGTAAACAATCAGGAAAGTTAGATAACCGATTTATAGTTGATTCATCCAACGGCCCTTTTTCATAATTTTCTATCCACAAGTTAATTTCTTCTTTATAATACACCAATACTTCCTTGATTAATTCTTCTTGGACATTTAGAGAGTCTTGTGCATTTTCTTCTCCACCAACATCACCACCAGAATTATACGGCCCGCTCACCTCCCTATCTTCATCCACCACCCAAACATTCCCTTTCTCATCCGCTATCACTATATTCCCATCCTCATTTTCATCAGCTGTCTCGGGATCGAGTTCTGTTTCGTTTCCGTCCGAATCTATTACCGTGATCACGCCCGTATCTTCGTCCACTATTACATCCTCTATTTCACCTTCAATATCTATATCGGGTTCGGGCAGCTCATCAAAGCTGTCTTCTTCTCCTTCCTGTTGATTGCCTGTTCCTTCTTCACTCAGCTCTTCATCTGGATCCATATCCAGTATAAATGGGCCATTTGGATTGAGGGTGCTTTCCACGTTCCCGCCTATCAATTGCTTGTCGGTATTGACTTCTATGTTGTTCAGTATGGCTTCTACTCTTGCAGAGTTGAAGAGGGGTACTTCTATCAGCCCCATGCCCGTGTAAGTGTCTCCACTTTTGATCACTTCTGTTAAGATTACCGTGAAACCGACTACCGTAATTCGATCTCTGGGGCTTAAAGATGCTATCGGTTCCCTATTTTCTATGGTGGGTATATTGGGTTCTACTCCGCAGTCAAAGTCCTGTGTTTCCTGTTCGGGGGTGGACAATGTCAGGGTGTTTTCTGTAGTGCCCTCTATAGCACCGCAAGTGGGGATTACCCTGATCTGGTATTCTGTATCGGCTTTTAGGTCATAGACTACTTGGGTCTCTATGTTGGTGCCATAACTAATCCATTGCTCTTCTCCCTTTTCTCTGACCTGTGCCACATAGCGGTTGTGGTTCCAACCGCCTTCCCAAGTGATGCGGATGCGGTCGGTGCCCAATGCTTCTGCCCCAAGGTTGGTGATGGGAAGGCATTCGTCCCCGTATTTAAAGGATTTGACTTCGCTATTGCCTTGA
>Ga0076930_100177_pt1 | contig 64237 bp, 66 predicted proteins | sample HotLakConsoUCCRE_FD_71149 | JGI IMG/M metagenome (GOLD analysis project Ga0076930, IMG submission 71149) | Hypersaline microbial mat communities from Hot Lake, Washington, USA - Hot Lake Consortium UCC-RE (version 3) (version 3) ...
GCAGGGGTTGCCGCCGCTTTCAAGTCAGCTCATACACCAGATTTGATCGTAGCTCCGCTTCATTATTCGAGCTCCTTAATGAGCGGATACGTTCTAAATATTGAGACGCCAGTTATCAGTCCAATGTCATTGAGCCTTCGACGGAGACTAGTTTCGAAAGTCCCTCCTACCAAAACATATTGGCCAACAGACACCTCCGGATCATCGATAAAGCCTCGTGCACTACGGTCTTCCAAGGCACCTAGCTGCAAACAATTCTGCACAATCATATTTTCTGCGCTACCACGATCCAGGCATAGATAGTATCCGCCGTCAGGGTGAGTAGTAAGAACTCCGGAAACAGATACTGTCCGACCGGCATAGCGCTCACCATCAACTCTCAACTGGACAAGCGACAAAGCCGGAAACTCGATAGCTTGAGCCATGGCAATTAGACTTGGAAGCATTGCAACCATCGATAAATATGATAATTTCATTTCAATATTACCTCGGGTACGAAAGATGCCTGGCCCGGTCATAGTTCCCAGGATAGTAAAGCAACTCGGGCTCTCCCACAGGGACCAACCACGCATTAAGTCCTGACTGAATCGCTGTTGATACATCCGCTCTACTAAACGAAGCAGGGTTGCGTATCAAGTATCTTCTCTGAACATAAGCGTCGATACGCCTATCAGCGTGGCTTGCATTGTAGGATCCTCGCGGAGGGTGATTATGAATATCAGCAACTGCAGACATACCAGCTGGACAGCTCAGGCCACCAGTATCACAGCCGATCCTGGAGTTTTGTGTTGCGATTTCACTCAGAGCGTATGCTGGCGGCCCAACCATAGATGCATCAGTTACACAAACTAGGGCGCAATGCTCGATTTCACCATAAGCCTCAAACTGGGGCGCGACGCTTCTCACAAAATCATACTCCATCGGATTTGCCGGGTCTGGAGCGGGCCGTCCGGTAGTATACGGTTCTGTGAAATTCCCCTGTCTCTTGCTAGCCATCCTGGCTGATGCTGATGCCGCCGCAAACGCCATCGCCGCCGTAACCGCCCCATTTGCGAAACTACCAAAGCAGTCTAGTCATCCTCAAAAAGGCAGATTCGCAATTGATCTAAACGCTCCTTCCTCCCTTCCTCAGTTTGGAATTCTTCCATATCTTCCAACAGGACTACTGCTGCTCTCGGACTCGCCTCGCCTAGGAGCATGACCTGATAGTTCCTTCGTATTATTGCCACTTTCGTAGAGGCCGGGAAGCCCTGATAATCAGCCCTTGATATGAGAAAAGGACCAAAAGTGCATTCAGTCATCGTAGATAGATCTCCAAAGTGAAGGAGATTTGCCAACCGAAAATTCGTTGACTCATACAGCGACCGTCGCCGGTATACATCGATTGACCTTAAAAGTGACTCACTATTCTTACTTACAAAGCGGAGTTCCTCCACTTCTTCACCTTCGATCCTACGCACATTCACCGATTCAATCACAAATCCTGCTGGTATCGGCACAAGCGTTGAATCCACTCTTACCGATACACCAACAACATCAGGAGAGACCGCATCTACCGAACCACACGACATAGAAACACAAGCACAAGAACATAAAACTGCACGAACAAAAAATGACATCATTGAAACCTCTCCGGATTCTCTCTGATTTGAACCGCTAGAGCGGACAAGTTCTGAACCGATAGATTAGCGTGGTTCAGATATGCCCTTACTTGGAGAACATCCTGACCGAGTCGGATCTGCCTATCCGACATTCCAGCCGCTTTCCCAAAAACCGCAAAGGTTTTCGATACCGCGCCTATGCCACGGAATACTTGCCTCTGCGCCTGCTGCCGTATAACTGGAATCCCTCTTTTCGCTACATCCAATAGCCGGCCAGACTCATGAACCTCTGCCCTAAAATCTTCGAACAACACCAATGCCGCGTCGCTGACGCCGAAGCTTCTGGCGAAAGATGCATAGGATGGGAATAGAGTTGTAAAGTCTTCAAGGGAGAGAGTGTGAGCTTGTCTTACGATCTCAATTTCTCCCGCTAGTGACTCTGAGGCGGACAACCACTCCTCAACCGGATCACGGGATTGACCCAAATGATTAAACGCATACGCCATAGCGGCCGTAGCCGCCCCATTTGCGAACTCAGAGCGAATTTGATCAGATGATCCCGCTCCTTCCGATTGAAGTTGCGCAAATTTTGGATGATTTGACTTGCCGTTTTCACTTCTTTTGTCGATTGTCCATTCATCTTTCTGCCCCTCTATTTAGGTCTGAACTTGAAAATGTTTCTATTGCGCAATCCCAACTGAATGCAACAGCTTGTGTCCAAATAATTCGGAAACTTCAAGGTCGTTCACGGTCCATTCACCGCCCTCTCCTTCAGTTCGCGCAAGAGATCTACCATCGCTCGGGTGTCTTGAGCGCAGTAGGTGCGCAGATCGGCAAAGACCTGCCCGCGATTCTCGAGATCATCGTCTGCCAGCGCGCTCTCGTAGGCGACTGCGGCACTCATGCCGTCAGCAATGGCCAGGTCGGACCAGTGCTGACCCTTCACCAGGGCCGGCAGTACGGCCTTGATGGAAAATGAGCCCCTGAAGTCCGGATGGTAGTAGTGTTCTCGGATGACCGGCAATAGATCCCAGAGCCGGTCATTCAGCGCCATCAGTGCATTGCGCAGATCCGGCAATTGATCGGCCAGGGTGTTGATCATCCGACGCTCATAGCCGGAATACACCACGATGCTGCCGGTAGTCCCAAGCGCTTCCAGTAGCGCCTCGGCCAGGGGGCGTCGAGGATCGGTGGGCTGATCGTGGAGATATTCGGAATGGGTCAGTCGACCTTCAGAATCTTCCATGTGGGCCGAGAACAGGAACGGAATGGCCTGGAAGGGGCGCATTCCTGGATACGGGGGCAATGCGGGCTGCCACGCCTCGAAATCAAGGTAGTGTAGTGGCCAGTCAGGTTCCTGGAGCGTTTTTCCAAGTCCTGGTGACTGCCAGGGCCTCCCCGACAAGACCGCCTGGCGGATTCGGTCCTGCATGGGCGTCAGATCGAAATCCTCCGGGATATCCAGGATGGATTCGATAGCCTGCATCTCGAGCTGCTCACGGCGAGCGCCGTTCAGCCGGTAGAGGTCGCTGATCGGATGGTCGTGGAATTCCATGCCCGCTGTACAGGCCCCGTAGTAGGGGCAGTCATAGGGGGTAAAACAGTGATTTCCGATCTGGATTGCCGGTGGTTTGTCTGCCGCGAGCATCTGGTGGAATTCTGCCACTGCTGCTTCCGTAGCTTCGAGTCCTTCCTGGCAGAATTCCGTTGCATCGCCTAACCGGAACAATTGCTCCAGGTCATAAGGGCCGCCCTCATAGACGTAATTTGTATCCAGCACCAGAATCCCGGCCTGGTAGATCTTCAGGCCGGCACCGGTGGCCACCCAGTACTGTATGGCGGCATCGCGCTTAAAAACCTCCTTTTCAGGACGGGTTGAGGCCTTTACCTCGATCAGATCCCAACCGTACCCATTCCGGGCCAGGACATCCACTCGAACGAAGACCCCTTCGTGCTCCAGCGCAGCCTCGTAGATCGCAGGGACGGAGGGGTCGGCCAGCAGGCGATTCGTCTCTGCAATCGCCTCCGACCGCTCCCAATGCTTGAATCCGACGAGGGTTCCGCCGGGATAGCGCTGCTGGGCCAGCTCACCAATGGCTGTTCCTCGATCAAAGATCGCTTGCTGCGTGTCCGACCAGGAGGTTGCCAGGTCCCGGCGATAAACGTCGTTCCAGAGCCGGAGCGAGCACTGGGTGCCGGCAATGAAGCGCGACTTGCTCAGATGGGGGGATGGTCGGAATGGTTGGCCTGTCACAGCTTCAAACCCCATGTAAGCTGCGAAGGATGCCTTCTATTTTCGGCAGATCAGCATGAAGTGCTTCGACTCTCCGAACAATTTCGTCCGCGAGCTCAGTCAATGTCGTGGCTTTGTCTTTTGACAACGTTTCGTATCTGTAGTGGAATCGGGTGTCGAACTTGCACTGATCTATCCTGCCTGCAGATTCTTCTTTGCTCCAGAAAGACTTCGGACAATCTGGATGAGTAAATAACTCCCAGGCGATTGCCGCTGCCCTACTTGACAACTCGGAGTCCTTCGGTTTCTGTGAAAGCACGCCGGGCTTTGGCCACTCAATGAAACTTCGGAACTGGGAACCCTGGATCTGGAAGCCGACACCTACCGTAGTAGGCTCATCGGGCCAACAGAAAGTCGGAAGCGCACAGTAAACACCAACGAGCGGCTGGGAGTTAGTGAATGCGGAATAGACCATCACTTGCCCTGGCTTGATATTCGGGGACTTAAGCTGCCACTCAATCTGAACATTGAGCTTTTTCTCGAGCTCAGCCCGCACCCGAGCGGCCACGACCTGCCCTTGTCGCTTGCCGAAAAGGTCGTGTAGCTTGTGCTGTTTGATCCAGTCCCGCTGTTCCTCAGATTCGCCGCTGGCTGAAACTGGTCTGTTCCACACATCATCGATCTCCTCATCCGCAATTCTGGACAGTTCGCGAACAAACGAGGCATAGTCCTCCACGATTGAGCGATGGTACGTGTTCAAGTCAGGTGGCATGAACTCATCAAGCCCTTCCCCCAGCTCCATGTAACTAACATCCTTCCACTGGGCATTCTCTGCATCGTGATTCACGTAGTCTTTTGCCGACAGCGTGAGCAGCACGTACTCAATCCTTCCCCGTCCCTGTCCGAGCTTGTTCCCTTTTTTCACGTAGCGATCTAACTGATCAAGTTCAGGTAGCGACTTGAGCTTATTCTCGATGACCAGCATTCGATCGTCGCCAATTCGTACAACGAGATCCAGATTCTGCTCCTCTCGAGTGATATCGAGCCCCTCACCGCCTTGCACCTGATCCAGGCCGGCCGGGGACAAAAGCGCATTGAGCGTCGTTGGATACTGGCCGAAAACCCACGCCAGAAAATTGCTATGGAATAGCTCTTTCGACGCCAAGGCGATATTGGCAATCGGAGAATTTTCCAAAAGCTCGTTGGATTTTTTTCGGTTGGACATATCTCCCCCGTTGTTTGAAATGGTGTACTACTCGAGCGGACTTCAACCCTTCACAGCCAATCAGACTGGCCAATTCAGCGCCGCAACGCTCGTCCCCGGCTTGATGGTACACCAACTACTTATATCGGGGGAATGCGACAACGACTGTCGCGCTTCGTGCATAAAGTCCTTGCTGGTCTTATGTAGCAGGGAATTATTGGATGAGCAAAACCGGTCAGGGCAGCGTCGAAAACCTCGCGACAGGGGCCGGAGTGGTCCCCGATCGCCTACCGGGCGACTTGGGCAACTTGCCTGGGTGGATACAGGTTCCGATCAATAATGATCGAGTAATGATCAGGATTGAGCTCCTGGGGCGTCTGAGTCTTTGCCTGGATTCGAGTAGCCGAACTTGTGCCTGGCACTGGCGAACCGAAGCCGGCGAGGATTTGAAGATGCGTCAGCAGCCCAGCCTGACACGACCACTGGACGATCGGAACGTAAGGGTGCTCCTGGGGCAGACGCTCGTCAACCAGCGCGCTGTGTCACCCTATGAAGTAAAAGTCACTCCTCAGCAGTGCGCGGCGCTGATGACACGCAGGCTTCAGGATGACGAGCAGTTTCGTCAGTGGGAAGCTAAGTGGATGGGGGCGCTTTACGCGACCCTGGGACATTTGATGGACCTGGCAGTGCAATCCAGCCTGACCGATCCGAAAATGATGTCAACGCTGCATCTGCAGAAGGTATGGCGATATCGGGTGGCCTTTGAGGATGTAGAGCGCAATGCGCCAGATATGCTCCCGGTGCTGGCCGTCTGGCTGTTGGCGGGACATCGACTCAGGTATCGAGAAGCGCCGCTTCAAACCCTGAAACAAGCCATTAGCGAGCTGCCAGAATGCGGACCGGCGACTTGGCGCTGGCTGCAGCGGTGGGGGCTGCGCGCCTTTCTGCCCTTAATCCCCGAAGTAGCTATTGATGACCGGGGAAAATCCATCTGGTTCGCGCTGAGCTGTTTTCTCGAACTGTGGAGTAGTGCCGGCCTGCCGCCTCCCTTGCCCACGACATTGGCCAGACAGTGGGGTCGCAATCTCTTCTGCCCATCGGAGCTGCTGATCTGTTGCCCGGAACGCGTGGCCATACTGGCCCACAGCCTGCACTCCGAACGCAGCAATCAGCTAGCCAACCATGAAATCGAGGAAATCCTGGATTGCCTTTCTATGATCAGAGCTCGCCTACCGTCCCTCGATAAGAACCAGAAGCGCGCCGGTTGGGCGTGGCTCCGTCGAGACCTCCAGAGATTCTCTATGCCAATTCCTTGGGTCGTCCCTGCTGAAACGGTAACCTGGCCGTCATTTACGGATGCCATGGTTGTTGCCGGGGTTCGATTTGTACCGCTTTTGACAGTCGATGAGATCTCAGAAGAAGGTCGTCGGCTCGAGCACTGCATGAGCACCCAACCTCATTGTTTTGCTGCATCGGACGACTGCCACTTTTCGCTTCGTTGCCCCGAGACTGACAAAAGCCTGGCGACCTGCACCTTCTCGTTTGCCGATGGGGCGCTGAGACTGATCAATTTTGCCGGGCCAGAAAATACTCATCCACCGCGAATACTCTTTTCGGCCGCCAAGGCGTTCTGCAGTGAGCTGGTGCAGCTGGGCCAAAAGCAGGCTCGCAGCGTTGATGCTGGGTCGGATTAACGCAAGGAGCGAACCTCATCGCCATATTGGGAGTTTGCCGCCGGTCTTGACTCAATCAGCCCCATGATCGTCGCTCTTCAAAACGCTCACCAGCTCCGCAAGATCCTCTTCAACCATATTATCCAAGGGAATACGAACGCTCGTTTGAAGCTCTTCACCCCCAAAGTGCGAGGCGATGCTGGAAAACGTAGATCCTTTCGGACACACAGTGATAATGAGATGTTCTGACGACTACGCACATGCACGAAAAACCGTTACTCTACCCCGCATGAAGGTGAATTCGGCAGTACGAGGTATTACTTGAGGCCAATGCTGAATTAGAAATTGAATCTTGGACTGGTTCTTAGTTGAAAACCTGCCCAAAATATCACCTCCGGACAAATCCATCGGACGGGATGGCCCCGAGACAGCAGGATTCAGAATCAACCTTTTCCGGTCTTCACTGGGCAATGAGCGGTACACTTTCTCCAACTCCAGAATGTTTTCAGCATACGGCTCAATATCTGGTGCATCGTGAATCCAACAAACCAAGAAATCTACTTTAAGCCCAGGATGCTTCAACAGATCATGGCGAAGACCACTGCTATAAAGCTTGAACTCCATAGTCACGTCCTTCCAGACCCCGCCTGACAGAACCTTAGCTTTTGCATCCAGATATTTGGTATGTGAATGTCCTTCACGCTTCGGATCCAGTTCGAATGCTTCCATGGCGAAGCTGTACGGTAGATGATTCCACAATAGACCCATCACGAGATACACGCCCACTTCGGCATTTGGTGCATACAGTAGCCCAGTAAAATCTAGCGCGGGCTTTGCAATTGTACTTGGGGCAATCTCATAGGCTTTGTCTAGCGTTCATGATTGGCTGGTGCCGATTGAACCAACGCTCTTGTCCAAGGCCTCATTTGATGATCCACCAGACATGTATTCTGAGAGACTCTCAGCGATTGCTTGCAAGCTCGCCATAGATATTCTCGCTCTTCGGGGACTGTCCTCAGTGCCATGAGCCGCAAGCTCCTGGGCGCCGGGAAAGTCTCGAAGCGCATCTTCGGTCGACTTGTTATGCGACCAAATTGTAAGGGTGTACTTTCCGCCGGTTCTGCCAGCCAACTGAAATTTATAATCTCCCAGTCCAAAACGAACGCCCTTCTCGTTCTTCGCAACCCTTGGTTCAATGCCCAGTCTTTCCAAACATGGGACAACCTCGGTGAATACTCTCCGCTCCTTTCTCTTCTCTGCTGCCTCAGAAGCTTCCTTGACATCAGCATCATCACCAATCTGGATTCGCTTCGCTTCTGGGTGGTAGGATTCCATGAAATTGCAAACGGCCTCAACCAAGGTTTCGTTGCCATCCCAGAAATACTCGCCATCAAGCCTGGAATTATCCAGAATCGTGTGAAGCATAGACTCCACTGACCTAGCGTCGATGCCTGTCCACGCCCTCACGATTGAGACCTTGACCGGGCTAAGTGTCCCTAGTAGCTCCCTTTCGCGACGCTGAGGTAGATCAGTCGTAATACCGATTTTCTTTATGGGTGGAAAAGCTGCCTCGGGATCAAAGCGCTGCAACCTTTCAGAATACAGAGGTTCAGCGATGTAGAGGGTATTCTTCACTGTGATTTCGTTCCTGTGCTAAAAACATTTGCCCTAACTGGCGCGTTCACCAAACCAGTCCAGAGTTGCACGCGCCCTAGGTACCTCACGAGCGGCTGAGGACCCAGCTAGTGGACTAGCGAAAATTTTGTACATTGGTCAGTTTTATCAAATGAATCCTAACCTCTCTGCTCTTTGGCGTTTGAGGTGGATGAACCAGAGGTAGACGATTTGCAGGCAGTGCTCCCCACTTGCGGATTTCCTCGCGCTCCGCTTCTTCCCAACTATCGCAGGCCGGCACTCGCCTCAACACAAAGATTTCAGGCAACAGTTCTTGTTCGATTAGCTCTCTGATCCATACGTGCAGCAGGCGACTTCTGCCCATGGCTGCATCCTCAATATGCTCCGCGAGTCGAAACTCACGACGCTTGTGAGTCTTTCCAATATACCGCAAGGAGTTGTCTCTAGGATCAAGTAGTCCATAGATAAGATAGCGACCGACGCGGACTTGCTTTGGCCTCACGTAAGACTTGGAAAGACCTTGATTCATTTGTCTACCGTTCAGGTTAAGTTGCGACGAGCGAATCGCGTCGCAAGTTGAAGTCCTTCATCAGGATTTCCGTCACCAAAGAGAAATTTCACATTCTCGCAGCAGTATTGTACTGTTCTAAGTAGCGGAAACTGCTCAGGGACTGCCGCTCTCGAAATCCGCTTATCTTTCAGATCACTTGTTACCTCAAGAAGGAGCTCTCGAACGGTTGCAACTCTACCGCCTCCGATTTCTTTCACATTGGAGTTGCTGCCGAATCCGAGCAGTGCGACCTGGTCAATCTGATCGGGAACATCCAAACCTGAAAACAGTGGCGGAATATGTCTTCGGCCGTGTTCAAATTTTTTCGTAAAGCGAGTTCGTCTTCTCTCCCAAGTATGAGCATCCATGGAAGGTTCAACGTGAATTAAGTGCTTAGTTTCTGGACTGAACGCAACAACATCTAACTCACATTCATACCCACCGTTTGGACGTCGTCCTACCATAACGTTGCGGCGCACAAAGTATCCGCAGTACTCGTACCATTCTGCGACGAGTTGTTCAAGATGGTTCATGTGCCTCCCTACTTGCTAATTCTCTACTTTACGGTGTCGCAATATACCAAGCACTGTTCCGGGGCGCCCAATGCTCGTCCCCCGCGGATGCTGTGCTCGGCTCTAGGCAGTGTGCCGCGAGCAGTAGATGGTATGCCAGCAACTTACCACACCTTGTTTTATGGGTCCGTCAAATTGATCGAAAGCCTGTTGAGTTGGATTGCATCGATTCCTGATTTGTGCGACCTTCGCGACAAATTACGTCGCGTTCAGTGGAGATTATAACTAGATGGATACCAGTCTTCGTCTTCTCGCCATGCTCAAAATCATCCCACGGCGCCAGCCTGGGATTACCTGCCGAGAAATGCAGCGGAAGCTCGTAACGCATGGCTACGAGGTCAGCAAACGCACAGTAGAGCGGGACCTGGTGCGGCTGTCCGGACCATTCCCTCTGGTCACGGAGGGCTCGCATCCCGAGTACTGGTCCTGGATGCCTGGCGCTGAGGCCTTGGCCCTCCCGGATCACGATCCGATGTCCGCCCTGACCTGGCAACTGGTCGAGGAGTATCTGCAGCCCCTGCTGCCCCTGAGTGTCAAGGAAGAGCTAGAGCCGCAGTTCAACTCTGCCAGAAATTACCTCCGCGACTCTGGCAGCAAAAAACTGCGACGCTGGAAGCACCGCGTCCGCTACCTGCCGCGGGCAATGCCCTTGCCACCGCCCAAAATCGCCTCGGAGGTGCTGGAAGCCGTGTACACCGCGCTTCTGGAGGAGCGGCAGCTCCAGGTCCACTATCGCTCTCGCGGCAAAGCCAAGGCCAGACCTCTCACGCTGAATCCTCTGGCGCTGGTGGTTCAGGAGACGGTCTACTATCTGGTAACCGTCGTCGAGCCTTTCGAAGACACCGTGCACACTGCCCTGCACCGAATGAGTCGGCCAAAGCTGCTGGACTCCAAAGTCAGGGAACCGGACGGTTTCGATCTGGATACACATATCAAGGACGGCCGCTTTCTGTACGCATCAGGTCGCAAAATCCGTCTGGTAGCACGATTCGATCGGTATGCTGCCCAGTCGATCCTGGAAGCACCTTTGTCAGACGATCAGACGTCCAAGACGCTTGAAGACGGCCGAATAGAAATCGCGGTCACCGTGATGGAATCCGATCAACTTCGATGGTGGCTATTGGGGTTCGGTTCGAATGTGGAGGTCATCAAGCCAACAGGTCTGAGGCAGACTTTGGCTGCGGAAATCCTTGCCCTATCAGAGGTGTACTCATTCTCTTGAGAATACATAGCGACCCAGATGAAGCATTCCAAAAATGAATACACCCGCGAGGATCTGGACAGGCTGTATTTTCTGGCCCATGGCCTGGATGGCAACACAACGGTCGCTGAATTGAACGCCAAGCTGGAGGCTACAATCGCCGCCGGGAAGTGGGGTTCGAACACTGATGGGCGCGATCCGGGCTTGTCGTCTGAGGAATCCGGAAGCGCCGAACAAGACCGGTGAGGCGCCAGCGGTCAGATGGCTGTGGGGCAGCCCGATGTCCTGACAACGCCGGTCTGGCCCATCAGGCCGCTGTGCCGTAACGAAGCCTGCCCAGCACCTGTTCAACCGCCTGAGCCCCCGCCAGGTTCATGGCCGCAAGCTCGACCGGTTTTCTGCCGCCTAGAAGCGCGTGCTCTGCGAACAGAAACTGCCGTGCTTTATCTTCGGTCCCGAACATCCGAAAAACCAATACCCAGGTCGTTGCCAGCCGTACCAGCCGATCGCTTTCTTCAGGGCTGAGCGTCCCACGTTTTTGTCGCCGGCGCAGGGTCGATTGGGTCATGAGGGTGCGTAAAAAGACCGGCTGGCTGGGTGCCAGGGTCCGGACCAGAGCATCCAGGGACTCGACGGGCAGCCCGTTTTCACAGCGGTCCGCAAGGCCCCGGAACGTGACGGCACTTGGGTGCGGAAGCCCCAGAACGGCAGCGATTTGGCCTGGCTGTGCGTGCATGGCATCTCACTCGCTAATTTCCATTTTGAGACCTATTGTAGCTCCCGCGTTGCCTGGCGCCAGGTGGGCCAGATCTGATTCACCGGAACCGAGCGTTCTGCGCTCAATAGACTGAAACCCGACCCGGGACTTCAATGCAAAAGCCGTATTTACTTTTCCGCCGGCACACAGGGGAGTGAGATAGTCTGCGCTACAATCATTCTGTCACTAGATGCCCGTGGGTGAGGAGCTTGGCGTTCTGCTGAAATTGCTGGCGACAAAACTATGCCGAAAAAATCCACAAAAATCCAGGAGACTCACTCGCACCTTGCACTAACGCTGACTGACCACTCTGTTACCGTCGGAGCAAGTGTCAATCCTTACCTGACCGACAGGAAACTTCGACATGATCGAACGCCCTTGTATTCATGCACAACAACTATTGATTTCGTGGCCGTCGCAACTTGGCCAGAAGATAGACTACAGCATCGGTTTAATCTGACAGTCTACGGCGATTGGATCAACCATGAGCGTTTCGTCCAAGTTCTTGGAGATCGCCACAAGCGCGGAGATGACGGAGCCCCCGAATACCGGAAGCATCGAGGAAAGTTTGTTCCGATTTTTGACTTGCCCAGAGGCATCGGATTTCTCGAAAAGGTTAGAGGCCACCAGAGTTGGCGGGGAGTAGCATGGATTCCTCCACATTCAGTCACGGAAATGCTAGTTCTCCTGTCAGGAAATCGGCCTCTCTATCTATCCCTGCATGAATTGAAAATCGAAAGGCGACGCTCGATTGTTGGATTGAGTCTTCAAACCAGTGACCCGGCAGAAGAATAGCCGCATGAGCCGGCAGCATCTGCTGTCAGCCCAGAACGATTGAGCCAAGCCGTTTGCATCAGCAAGTCAGGCGGAAGCCAGCGGAGCCGCACCGAACTCAACTGATTTGGCAGATGACATTGCCCGAAAGAAGCACCCAAGTCCATCGTTCCAACGGCTAGCGCGTCCGGAGGAGCCTCAGCGGGGCTGAACTTGAGCGATTCATGGTCGGACACAAAGTCTGAATTTAGCCTCACCGCAAGGGAGGAGGTGCAATTTAGGTGGCTTACCCTTGGGCCACGGAGCCAATCCGTATGCCCTAAGCCACTTTCCAATATCGGCGGGATAAGCTCTCTACAAGATTCATTCCAGAAGGACTTCTTCTCAACATTCACCTGAATAGATCCCTCGCCCTCCAGAGCGACCGTTACCGTGCTCCAGCTGCGACAAAACTCCCGATCTCGATCCTCTGCAGAAAGCTTGACGCCATAGCCGGCGCCAGTTTTAGAGTGCTGCCCGTTATTCCAAGCGGTTACTTTCATTGCTTACTCTTCAGGTCATACCTAATAGGTACCTAGTCCAGTCTATCAGTGATAATTCGAAAGTCGGTGCGCCAGCCGAACTGAATACGCACCTAAGATTTACAGCTTCGATAGTGCAACCGCAGCAATCATCGCAAGCGAAAACGCCGCGATAGGGGCAAATGACACAGCCAAAGCTGCAAATAAGGCCCCGAATGCACCTAACCGAAGATGCAAACTTGCTGAACTCGTTTCGGGCTTCGCCATTGGCAAATTCTCCTAAACGTCGCCCCAAGGTCTCATGAAGAGTCGGGCTTGAAGCTGTTCAGACTTTGCTGCCTGTTCTGGTTTAATAGCCAGTCTCCATGGCGGCAGCAACCCGACTGGACGTTGGGGAGGTCTTAACCTCCGCATTCGGACTACGTGCAAAGTTACCATAAATTTACCCGTCCTACACGAGGCAGTAAATATCCCCCGGCAAAGCCGGGGGCTTTAATTTTGTGAGCCGCTCAAAGCGGCATTTACGGAACCTGCGGTTCCTTGAGCCCCCTAAAGGGGGACTTACATCAGTTTCATCTGATCAATCCGCCGATCTTCGGCTTCCTGGTGGCGGATGTAATTCCGGATCACCACTTCGTCTCTTCCGACCGTAGAGGCAAAGTACCCTCTCGCCCAGAAGTGCTGACCCACATAGTTTCTTGTTTTTCCCGAAAACTGCCGGGCTATATGGATCGCGCTTTTGCCCTTGATGTAACCGACAACCTGTGCAACTGCATACTTTGGCGGTATCGATATCATCATATGCACATGATCCGGCATCACATGCCCCTCCTCAATCAAGCTCTCCTTTTGCCGGGCCAACCGATGAAAAACGTGTCCGAGCTCTCGCCGAATCTGTCCAAATAACGTCTTCCGGCGATACTTCGGAATGAAAACAATGTGGTACTTACACTCCCAACGGGTGTGATTTAAACTGTTCACCTGTCTCATGATTTCTCCTTAGCGTGATGCTTGGCGGCTCACGCTTCGGAGTTTTCATGGGACTTCCGGAACTGTCAAACTGAGAAGGCCTCCCCAGCAGAGCTGGGGGGTCTCCTTTTTGTACTAGGTTTGCCTCCCGGATTCATTTAGCTTATCCCTTGACGCAGATTTGAGATGTCAGAAAGTCCATGACGAGGTACAGAGTCTATGTTAATAAAACACTCTGCAACAGGCGAAATAATTTCAAGAAACGTCTTGTCAAGGTCGCTTAGACGTTGCTTTACTCGCAACAGCTGCCAACGATTCATAATGAACGCAGCAAAGTCAGCAAGTTGAATAGGGTGAACCAAGCGCGAACTGGCGAACAGAACTGTTCCAGCAACGAAAGTTGGGGCCAGCCCAGATATCACAATAGAATTCCCACTTGCCAGACGTCCTTCGTCGACCACAACACAAGCGGTAGCATTGCCGCCTTCAATCGCTTTGAGGTGCATTCGGACTCTCATAATTGCAAAGATTAGTGCTAGGTCTTCATGGTTGGAGAACTTTAAAGGCCCAAGACTATCAGGCCAGTCGGCGCGGCGTTGTACCTCAGCGGCATTCTCTGGGTCGAAGGTTTGCACGAGCACTGGAAACTGGTACTTTGTGAAAATAAAGGACATAAAGCGGAAGATGCCCAAACGCTGCTGAAGGTCAAGCTTTTTGAACTCGCCTTTCCCCGCCCAAATATCCGTAAAGTGAAATTCAGGGTCATTGATTCCGAGCTCTTTTAGGAAGGACAATGCATTGGGCAGTTGATCCATGACTTCAGATGTTTGATGCGGCGGGAGTATTACAGCGACCCACGATTTACGCTTTTCATGCAATCCTTTTGTCTGTAAACCCGGTGAACCAGTGTCGTCGATGAATACGCCATAGTGGCGACCTGATCTCAGCTCGTCTTCAAAAAAATTTAATTTGGGCGCGGAATTACCCATGACGGCTAAATTGTGGGTTAACTGGCCCCGCCCGGCCTTGCCGGCCCGGAGCTTTCCGACGACTGAATGAACCCTTTGTTTGGCGCGCGGAAATCATTTTGAATCAGGCTCTCTTGTAAGCAAAATCAAGCCGCTCGTTGCTGCGACCAAAACAAGCCATTGAACTAAAAGGCGGGATATATCTAACCGAACTCCGTATGCTGGCGCGTCTGTCTCGGGGTTGGGCGGCGAAACGATTAGTGCGTATCCCGCAGGCCTTTCACGATGAATTGATCGCACGTCAAACGTATAAGTCCACGGCGGGAGGAGCCCCATCGCGACAAAGATCACACTGGCGATGATCAGAATTCTTAGCTGCTTCGGATTAAAAGTTATGGTCAATTATCCTGCGGACTAACATTTTAGCTAAGCGGCGACGCCACTGAGCTCGATCGGCTTTGGCGCCGTGGAGCTTACCGGCGTCCGGTTGAACCCATGGTTAGACATTATCGCTGACGTTCTAACATGCATAGAGCGCTTGCACATCTGCCTTAGCACCGATGGAATATCCTGCGTTGTCCTGTACAACTCCGAAAAGTTCTCCTCTGTAGATACAAAACAGGGGCTGATCCGGAAATGCTGATGCGACTTCGCTGTACTCGATGGATACGATGCCTTCGCCTAAACTGTATTGCACGGGCGGATCAATGAAAACTCCAAGAACTCTGTAGTTTAGTACACCCAGTTCGTTGTAGGCGTCATATAACCTTTCGTCGATAGCAGCTTGGATTAGTTGTGGCGTTGCGGGGGGCAACCCACTTGACCTACGGCCCGGATTATTTGGGTCAATCTGACTTCCTGCATCACTGGGGCTAGCAAATGTAATCGAATCCATTGCATTTGGGCACAGAATGAGACCAACCTTCCCCGTATAATTCATAGCATTATGGCTGAACATGTCTCCTGGAACAACTGTTGAGCAACTGAGTTCAAAATCGCTTTCTATAGCTCGTTGCAGTCTTTCGAGATATTTGAGAGCATTTGTTTCATACGAACCTATTCCTTTTCCAAAGCCCGCACAATGGACTAAAAGTGCCTGCTTATCAGCCAGTATGGAAAGGATATCCTCAACAGTCTGCGGTGATAATGTTTCGTTCATATGATTCCTAACGACTTAGCTAAGCGGCGCGCTTTAGCGCGTCCGGTGGAGGGCCGCCAGGCCCGGAACGTACTTGAGCGACTTGTTAGCTCCGGCTCGAACACGCATCGATGATTTCTTTTGGTAGATAGACGTATTCTCTGACGGCATCCACTATTTCGGGATGCAGGAACAGCGGGGAGTTCTTAAATTGGAAGCTGTTTCTTGCCTTCACTGTTTTTCGTTTGCTCTTTCCGAAAAAGCCGTTTTGCCAGATAAGCGGTGCACGAGCAGGATGATGCTTCTTTTGCACAATCTCCTCAAGTGCGCCGCCTGGAATTTCAAACTGCATAGGAGGCAGATTTTCAGAGCGCCTAATTGCGTCTAATTCGACGGGAAGCATGTTTTTTTTCCTTCCGTCGTCGAGGGTTATGTCGTAATTTAGAACCTTGCAATAGCGCCTTATTTCCCAAGCGGTCCTATCTAGCTTTACCAGCATTGGGCCACGGATAAAGTAGGATGACTCAAGGTAACGGAACCTGCCATAGGCGTCGATGTGCCGTATAAATTCGTTCGCTATCTCGGACAGCTCAAGCGAAAAAGGCAGACCACGAGCCTTGTTTAGCGCCTTGGAGAGGCTATGGCCGATTTTTGGTGCCTTTATGCGGTTGTACAGAAGGATGGCCTTCAAGTACTTCTCAACCGCCTGCAATGATTGCCAGTGAAACTGTTCCACCAAACTCACTCGAAATGACAGGCGGGCTGCTATGTAATCCATATCAGCCGTGTCCCTGAAGCTTCGGGTCGCGAAATTGTTGATCAGTTTTTCTATGTCCACGGAGGAGCTAACAAATTTCTGGTGAAACGTTTCTGTAGTAATTATTGCACCAATATGCGTCCTAGCGCGAGTAATTTGTAATCCCATTTCTCCAAATCTCAATACCTTTCAAGCACGTAGCCTGTTCCTCAATCTGATCATGAGCTGTTGATATGTTGCGATTTCGGTCTCTAACGCGCAGCCGCCTGTGATCTTCTGAGCAATTCTCTAAGCACCCCCAATTCGCTCTCGGCTCGCCAGTATTCCCCAATAGTGGCCGGACTGGAAAATCATGCAGACGATTGACGCATCTTGCTCCTACTGAGAGGTTTCGGGAATCACTCCTTCGCAATCTTCCATTCCAGTGGCGCAGGTCCGCCTCAAGCATTCAAAAAGGCTGTCTGCGCGTTGCCCCTACATTAGCGGATGGGGTTCTGCCCGCATTTTCACTTCCCCCGCATCTGCCGGCGAGCGATTTTGTGAGGTTTCCAGTTGAGGTCTGAATTGTGCAGAGCGGCGAATTCCCACCAGTTCACCCACTATTTTTGCCCAAAAGTCCTTGAATGAAGGGCTCGTTTGCAACTATTTTCAATTTTTTTTCGTGGGAATTTCGGCAAAAAATTCCCTAATTAGTGAATACCGCTTTTTTCCGAATTATTTTCCCAACGGTATAGCCTGATATGGTGGGTTTTTGCTTGCGTCTCGCCCCATAGCTAGATACTCTTTCCCCATAGGCTTCACTGACCAAACGGGATCCAAAAATGACGGAACTAAGATTAACGCGGCCACTGGCAAGTCTGGGTGAGGATTTTGTTCATCTACGCGACTGGGAGCATTACTTGCGTCTGCATCCAGCACTATCTGCATTGCTTGGGCAGGCGATGAGTACGGAGCTTCGCCCAGGGTTTTACCTCCACAATAGTTATCTGGAGTTGGAACTAGGCCCGTCTGGTGACGGAATGGGGGCATCACCGATCACAGATTCTGACAGGCTCCGGCAGCTTTACATGGAGCTACGAACTGTCACAGACCACCTCGAATGCTGTGAGATCGATCCCGCTACGACCTGCCTACGGTTGGCCGCGCATCACTTGCCACTGCTTGAATTGGCGCAGTATCAGACTGTGATTGATTTGCTCGCCGTATTTGCCAAACAACCTGCATTGGTGTCTCCGCTTATGTGGTTCTTCAAGGACAAGCATCATAAGCTGCGTGTCGTCGATAAGGATCTCCTGCAACTCGCGAGATGTCGTGCAGTAGAGGCCAAAGATTCGGCGCTGAGGGAAAGTAGCTCTCTGTCGTCGCCGGCTCTTGAAAATTATTCTCCGTTCTAATGGAATCCTCAGCGCTTCAAGTAACCCCTGACTCAGAAGAATCAGGCGATCCAGTCCACCTGCAGATTCCTCTGCCCCACCTATCCAGCGTCGTTGACGGCCAACAAATGTATCACTTCGCGATAATCGGCCTAGCGTACGAAATACGGGAGTATCTTGCTATTGCATTAAGGAGCAAGTCCTATCGCCTGTCAGAGGACGCCACCTATATCGATGGCCGCCTCCACTTCCGGGTTGTGAACCACCCAGAGGACCTACAGATAGACCAGTGGGAGGCGAACCGCATATATCTTTCGGCTTCGGAAGACATAGGGCATGCCCTTCACTATCTGGATGATCCGGTCGCGACTGTTACATCAGGCCTTGAAGCCGGGCGACCGAAGGCGGAGTTTCACTCGCTCTATTCCGCAGCAGCTGACTTAGTCGATAAGAATGAACAGTCTCCCATCTCAGCGGCAGTAGTACATGGTTCGGAAAAGGTCAGTGTAACTGGGACGATTGCCAAGAAAGGTGCTCATAGAATAGCCCGGAGAAATTTGAACCCACCGGTCGCACATGCGACTGAGTTTGTGACGATTACCTTCAAATCGCGGGACTCTGATGGTGTACTGATCTCCGATCAGGGCGATCGGTATGATCCCGGTCCTCATCACGACCGAATCCGTTTGGGACATCCAACGCGCGTTAAGGTCCAGACCGCAAAGACACGGATTAGTCGTGACGTCCAACTAATCATAAGTCTGGCGACAGACGCTGATGACGAGGACTCTGATGAATAGGCGGTTGGCTCTCAGCAAATGGCTGAAAGAAGCGCCCAACGAGGCAGCTGTTAGTGTGCTCCTATTGTTTTCAGTGTGCTGGCGACCACATCAGCCACTGCCAGCGTGTAAGCCATCTCATGATTGACGTTGCATCCCTGACTGGTTATTGATACATCGTATAGCCGCCCCTTTGGCTCCTTACTTATTTCTATTCCCTGCACATTTTTTATGGATTCTTCGACGGTCGCAATCAGGTCGGCATCCCAAATAAATATGGATCGCTGACTGCGGTTACAAGCCAGCCTCCAGCCACGCAGTAGCCTGTACATGGTGGGATCCTGCTCTAGCTCCACCTGTGACCACAATGATTGCAGCAAAATGGATCCCGCACGCCACCGTGGGTAGTGGCTGTTCCGATTGGTGCCATTGGGATTGCCGGGTACCAGGGCAATGCCACTGTTGATCGCCTGCTTACGATCTTCCTCCATTAGCGACTCAAGCTGGGCAACCGGCAGCCCTATGGACTCCCGTACCGTAGCGACAGACCTACCCCGAGCCAGCAGATCGACGGCCCAGCTCAGTCGAGGCAGACTAGTAGCCATGGGTTTGGGTAGACTGTGTCTGGCAATGTTTCGAGTCGTGCCGGAGGGTGCCTGGCTTCGCACGCAACGATCGAGGAATCGGGCGACATGGTTTCCCTTCCAATGTTGCGATAAATTGTCCCAGCCGGACGTAGAAATTCCCATGGCCGCTGCTTCTTTTTTCTTATCGTCCCCGTGCAGGGTGCGTTGCGCGGCAATTGCGGCGGCGAAAGGCGCATGGAAGTAGCACGTTGCGCTGGTCCGTGGGCGTCGATGACCGATTTGTCCAGTCCTTAATACGAGGTCCCGCGGCCAACAAGAAGGGAACTCCTTGCTCTTTCCCACTCGTTCTGGTTCGTGGAGTTCATTGAAAGGTACGCCCAGCATCAGTTCCAGAAAAATTTCGTTAACCCTGGTGTGACGCAGGTGATGACTGCTTACCTGATTATTGATCGCTTTCATGGTCGGTGTATACCAAGATCGCAGAGCGGCTGTGCCAATCAGTTCGTCCTGCAGATCGCAAAAGATGTGCTCGCCGTGAAAACGGTCTATACCAATGCGATCGCGTTCGGCGTGCAACCAACGAATGAATCTATGTACGATAACGGGTGCCAGTCCAACTCCCGCATCCACCAAGCGTCTGGCGGACAGCGTTTTTAGGAGCCGGTAGCCGTTAGACCTCAGGATTAAAGCGATCTCTTGCTCTATCTGTATGACGTCCTTGTGCTTCAGTCCCGCTATTTCGCTGATTCTGGCGCCGGTCGCGGCAGCGAGCGCGAAGCATAGAAAGGCCTGAGCATGGATCCTGAATTCCCGTTGAGATTCTGCGGGATGTGAGTCTGGGTCACTTAGCCATTGAAGATGGGAATTAATCAATTCGCGTTCCGATGGCAACACTATCTGGTTGGACACGTTTCGGTGCAATGATTGCCGGGTCGTAAATTCTCGGAAGGTTGATGTGTCGACCGGTTCGAAGCCATGTTCGCTCACCAGAAAATCATGAAAACTCAATAGCTGTGTGCAGGTTTCTGCCTGCTGGTTTTCGGGTAGTTGACTGAGGAGGTCCAGGTACAAATCCTCCAGATCTTCGACCGAGTGCTCCGTCAGTCGTCCTCGTCCAACCAACCCCACTAGTGGCAGAGCGACTTTGCCGAAGTAGCTCGCGACGGAACCCCACGATAAGCGGCCCGTGCCGCGAAACTTTTGCCGCTGTGCAAGATGCCTGAGCCAGCCCGCGAGGTATCGAACAATTGAGTCATATTTCACGTGACTCGTCCAACAATGCAACTCCTTCATGAGCTTTTCGCGGGCAGGTTCATGCTGCTGCAGCTTCAGTCGGATGATCTCCCCGGTCATGGGGAGAATCACTTTCTTATCCGAGCCGGGAATTATCTTCTTCAGAATCCGTACCTGCGCATCGATTTCATTGATCTTGTGGGCTCGCTTGAGTGACCAATTTTCAACTTCGACAGCCGTACCACCGTTTCCAGCGGCACGGTAGGCCGGGTTGAGTAGACTTCTCAATCGATCCGGAGGGAGTGCGACGGCTCCCTCCTCAGCATCCAAAATGGTCCTGAACAGCCCGGGCATCTCGACACGGTTGGCCGTGCGCATCGTTTGTAACAATGCTTTGACCCCATGGCCCTTCCGAAGGCACTGGGCAGGAAGCACTGATCGAAGCGCCTTATCAAGAGTCGGCTCAGCATTCTGGAGTGAATCACCCAGATCACTTCCGATCCGCTTCCACCTGCTGTAAGCGATAGCCGCCAAACCGTCGAGCCCCACAGTCGTTTCCGCCTGCGACAGGTGTACAAGCAGCGAGTCCGGGCTGGCCGTGATCCGCTCGACTTCAGTTTTGGAAAAAAATAGCTCCCCGACTATGCCCAGGTCATCGACTTGCCCAAAAATGCAGACGGCCAGTACCGCCTTGCCCAGCTCCCACGTCATTTCTTCTGATGTTCCCTTGTCGAAGGGACTCGCTCGAAGATTGGAGAAAAGTTCTCTCAGCGCATGAATCTGCTTGGTTGCGCGGAAGATGCCTTCGTAGAAGGGTGACTCATCGGGGTGCGGACGCATGCGGTAAACGCCGCTGTATGGCCCTGCGTACTTTCGTCGCTTTCTAAGCCATTCAATGGCGTATGCCAGTTGGTTTTTGAGCGCGATCTGAAGTGCGCGATTGTCACCCGCCTCCTGCTCCAACGTGGAAAGCAGCAATTCCATTTTTGGCAACTTTAGTTTGACGGGTTTGAGTTCTTCGAGATTATTCGGCGGGCTCCGATCGTTGGCAGGCCAGTCCAAAAGCTCCTCTTCCCTTTTCTGCCGCTGGCTGTTGTAGCGAAAACAAAGCGCCTCGCTCAGCGGCAAGGAAATTGCCTTCGCCTTCTCAACGACGATTCTCTCGGCCTGACTCTTTAGCGGTCTGAGCTGGGCGCGAAGCTCGCTCTGAAAACGGCTCCGAGCCAGGTTGAGCTTCCTCCGAAAACGCACCGAATGGGAGTGCGTGACCCTCATAGGGCCTGTCTCAGCCCACGAATCAGGCAAGGACGACGCCGGCTTGAATCCGTTTCTCCGTTTCCAGCCCTGCTCTTTGAAGATCTTGTCGGTCAACGGTCCTACCTTGTTCGCCAATTCCACCGGAAAGAGCGGGCTGTCGGGGGAGAATGGGTATCCAACAACATCCTGGTGGCCGAGTTGAAGATGGATCCACTCCGGTGAATATTTGAGTTCGCGCCCTCGACTGGCCAGGTAGTGGCGACCAAAGTTGGGCTGGAGACTCCGCCATTGAGATGAGAGCATGTCCTGCCAAGAGCCGACACTCCACTTCTGGACATCACCTCGTCCATCCATCCTGAAGATGAGCGGCCCAAGTCCTTTTAGGATTCTGCGAAGGTGAGCGATTGATGGCGACGGAAGGTTCTTGCACTCAATTAGGCCATGCAAATGGTGAATGTAGCGCTGGAGCTGATTGCTGACTTCCGTGCCGATAGCAACAATCCGGGTGAGATGCGCGGGATCAATATCCTTGTCGGCGAACAGCCCAAGTTCTCGATCCAGATCGAAATCATGGATCGTCAGCCTGAAAAGCGACTCATGAGGGCGATGCCCTACTACCGCCACCAGAAGGGCGGCAAGGTGGGTGGCCATGACATTGTGTACATCCGCTACCTCCCTGGGCGTAGCTTTGTCAGGAGGAGGCTTTCCAGCATGCAAGACCGAACCGATTTTGGCGCAGGCGCTTTTGGCACTCGCCGGCAAAGGGCAAAAGGCACTCCCGAGACGGGATTTTCCGGCGGTGTCAGGCTCGTTGCCCTTATTGGGATCGCCCCCGAAATGTGGCCACATGGCGCGACGGTAGATTCCCCGAAGCACACTTTCATCAAAGCTCACGTAGTGAAGCGGAGCCAGAGATCTCCCGAATGTGTCTCTAGTCAGATGCATCACCGCAACCAGGTCTTTGCAATCATTGAAAAGTAGCGGAGCGGCCGTACGACGCAGTCGACCCAGTGTCACCGCTGCAAGACCTACGGAGTCCGCGATAGTGCGCAGCAGGGGGTAAATCCCCCTCAGCAACTCTGCGGAAACGACCCCCGAGGGGAAATTCTGACGAAACTCGCGCAGATGCAATGCCAGCGCAGGCGGCAGTGGGATATGTATCTGACGATCCTGATCGAATACCAGCTTTTGATTCTGATCCCCTTTTTGAGGCACTGAATCCGGGTTGAGTGCAGGGGCAATCAGTTCCTCACTGGTATCCGACAGGAAGGGCATGTCCGCAGCGGAACGCTCATCATTGCCGAGGATGGCGACCACTCGCTCTTTTGTTAATCCCGTAGCGAACATCAGGAGCACGGTCAGCAGTAAGCTCACTTTTCCGGCATCGCGATCACTTATGGACTTTTCCAGAACCTTGAGCACGGCGGGAAGCAAGAGCTTGATTTCCGATGCCGTGAGCACGTCGGCGTGAAACGTGGACAGGAATATATTGCCGGAGTGGATCGCCTGGGTCGCGGAAAGGCGACGAGCGAAGGGATCCTCGAAAACCGCCAGATCCAGAGAAGAGATGTGCCCCAGGTTCGAGATGTGATCAAACGATATCTCTACCGAATCCTCGAGAGCCTCCTCATTTGAGCCCGGTGACGACCGGAGTCGCAATCTGATCCGGATATCGGGTTTGTCGCCGTCATCCCTCTCCCAGTCTTCAGTTTCTCGGCGGGGTGCGTCCGGCCTCTTAGGAGCGGGCAGATCCTTGAGCAGAGGCAGGATATCCCGTTTGAGTACTCGCAGTAGATCCGCGTCAGGCCTGGCGGTGCGAGCAGCCTGAGATGCTGGCAGCTGTTCCGGGTGCTCCATGCAGTTACAGAGCGCGGTGGCATAGGCCAGGGGGCCAGATTCACTTTCGGCCGCCTTGAGGAAGGCCTCGCGGGACTGCCGGACGTTGATGTAGTTCAGCCCCTTGGCGACTCGGACAAGTTCGGCGAATCCTCTCTCGGCGCGGATATCGGTTGAGGATTCTTCAGACTGGGACGGGAATATGGTCCGAAGCGCCACTGCAATCATCAGTGCCTTCGGCGGCTTGAGCCAGGAGTCTTTCGTCGGTGCTATTGCTAGAGCTGCCTGGGCGGGAAACTCGTCTACGAATTCCTTGGGCAAACCGTCTGGTGGCGAGGATCGAAGGTAGCTGACCAAGTCTGGCAGCCCCTGAAGTCGAGGGACGTAGTAGCGCAGTTCGCGGCCCAGCCAAGGGCAGGTGTCGATCAGATCTTGCACCGCGACAGCAATGGAGGGCAGCCAATGGGGCTCCGAGGGCGGGACCACCTGCGCCAGGGCCGAATAGACTTCTGAGTATTGGCTTCCTCCCTCTAGATCGGCATAGCGGGCAGATGGCTCCGGAGCAATCGACATGTCTTCATTCGAGGTAGTGCTTAGGTCGGATTGTGCAGGAACTAGGTTCTAATGGCAACCATGCACGTTTTTAGATCGCAATCAGCTTGAGATCGCGAAGGCTGATTTGGGTGTGACGAAATGCTCCGCAAATTGACCTAAAGAAACCTTGCAAATAATGGCTTTACGGGGTACTATTGATTATCGTGCACATTTTGATGCACTTTAAGGCAGCAGTTAAAACGCGCACTCATAATGCTCACCATCTTTCGCTGCTATAACGAAAGGTTTGAATGACACGCACGTGACTTCTGTGCTGTGAAAATCTGAAAACGATCCCAAAATACTCCGTCCAGAAGCGAGCAGTCCGAACAATCGACCTGGTCGCAATCGACACAGGATGGATCATCACAGTCGACCTGGAAGTTGCAGTTGTTGTCTATGGAATCGCAGATCTCGGTTGCACCTGGATTGACATCCGGATCGGAATCGTCGCAATCCCCGGACTGGATGGTTGCGAGCGCCAGACCGGAGCCAGTACATGAAATATCTATGCTGATGACTGTTTCATCGGTCCGCCAGCCGTCATTGTCGTTGTCCTGGTAGCAGATTTCAGCGCCATCACAATCCTGGTCCTTTCCGTCAGCGATGATTTCCACGGCACCAGGATAAATTTGCGGATCGCTATCGTCACAATCCAGGTCGTTGGTAGCCCAACCCGGACCAGGATTCTCGCAAAACGACGTCGAAGCCCCTGCACCGTAGCCATCTCCATCATTGTCGGGCCAGTAGTTGTCGCAACCTTGTGGTTTCGGGATGCCTGCTACCGTAAAGCTAGCAAATGAAACTGCCAGCAACAGCACAATCAGTCGCTCAAATCTCAATAAAAACATGTGTCGGCTCCCTCAATTTGCACAACCCGCAACAGCCCCGACTGTCAGCGAATTGTTTGAAGTATAGGCGGGTTAATGGCTTGCGACAATGGCGCCATTGCCGCCCTACACAAGGGTCAAAACGAGCGTTTGATGTTCTTGAGAAGCAGTACCAGGTGAAGGGGATTCGTGGGACTTTGTTCGAATTCGGGGTTCAGATGCTTGTAGCAGTTGCGATCGGTTGGCATTGAGCAAGGCAAATCGTTACCGCGGTAACGCGCGGGGCGCAATGTAAAGTAAACTTGACACAGTGTAAAGCTGGCTTTACATTAACGGCTCGGCGAATCGACTGGAAACACCGCAATGAATACGCTCTCCTTTCATGAAAAAAGTGCTATTGGCACGCTGATCGCGACCTGGATCATCGGAGTTTTCTATTTCCACTCGGTCTGGGATCTTTGGCAGGCCGGGCAGCTGCATCCGGGCTCGATGACCGGCCTGGCAACGGGCCTGGTCGTTCTGCTGGTGATGGTGCTGGTCGGCTATCACATCCTGATCGCGCTGACCGCCAGGAGGGAAGAGGAGGACGAGCGCGACAAGCGAATTGCGGTGCGCGCCGGCAACATCGGTGGCGTGGTGCTGCGGGTCGGCGTGATTGGCATCGTCGGGCACATTCTCATCGGCGGCTTTTTCGACGACCCGGTAGCCACCTCGCCAATATTGATTGCCAATGCCTTGATGGCAGTCGTGTTCGTGGCCACGATCATCGAGTTGGTGCTCACGCTGGTTTTCTACCGGCGCGGAGTCTGACATGGGCGGCAGCAATCTCGACAACGGCGTCAGGGCCCTGCGCGACCAGCATGACCATATGACCCAGCAGGCACTGGCTGACGCTGTCGGCGTCTCCCGCCAGACTATCATCGCGATCGAGCAGGGCCGTTACTCGCCGTCGCTGGAAGTCGCGCTGAAGATCGCGCAGGCTTTCGGCGAACCGGTCGAGCAGGTATTCTGGTTTTCCCGGTCCGGATGATCAAAAACACGGAGCATCGACTTATGGAGTCGCATTGCACAGATAGTGATGACGACCGGTTCATCAAAGCCTTCGAACAGTGTCAAGTCGATCCTGAAACGTTTGACCATGCCGCGCATGTGCGGCTGGCGTATGCCTACCTTTGCGACAATACACCGGAAGTCGCCTGTGATCGGATGAAAGCATCTTTGCTGCGTTTTCTGGCGCATGTCGGTGCCAGTCCCGACAAGTTCCATGAAACCATCACTCGAGCCTGGATTCTGGCCGTTCGGCATTTCATGGACCAGGCTGGGCCGACAGGTTCATACTCGGAGTTTATCGACCGCGCACCGGACCTGCTCGCCCCCAGCATCATGCTGACCCACTACTCTGCCGAGACCCTTTTTTCCGATGCGGCTCGCTCCAGTTTCATCAGACCCGACAAACAGCCGATTCCGCCGCGCTGAACGGTGCAATTGGCAGACCGGGCAAGATGTAATTCAGAAGTTCTTCAGAACTTTTTCAAGTATTCCGGGAACAGCGATGACACGCTCGGGATTCGCGTTCCTGGAGAAGAGTGATGAAGCTGATATCCCATGGGCTGATACTTGGCAGCGTGGCGCTGCTTGCCGGCGTGGCTCCCGACCTCGAGGCACAGCTTGTCAAACTTGTTTCGAAGGCACCCAACTCGCTGCTGTATGGCACCCAGGGGTCAGATAACTCGGATAACTGCGACTTGTCCGGCGCCGGTCGCTATCTGGTGTACAGCAGTCTTGCGGCCAATCTTGTTGCTGACGATACCAACGGCGTGGAAGATATCTTCGTTCTTGACCGGGACACCGGTCAGGTCAGCCGGGTCAGTGTCGACAGCAACGGCGACCAGGGTAACCGGGCGAGCAAACGGCCTCGAATCAGCACCAACGGTCGCTACGTGGTCTTCGAATCCGAAGCCACCAATCTCGTTTCCGACGACACCAATGGTGTTGCGGATGTGTTCCGGCATGATCAGCAGACCGGGGAGACCATCCGGGTCAGCCTGATTGACAATGGCAGCAATGAAAGTCCCGCAGCCAGTTCCTGGCCGTCGATTTCATCCGACGGCGACCGGATTGCCTTTATCTCTGAATCCGACCTGGTCGGTGATGATACCAACGGCTATCCCGATGCCTATGTCCGGTTCGTGGCGACTGAGCAGACCACCCGAGTCAGTACCGACCCGGCCTTCGCCGACCCGGATTTTCCAACCTGGAAGGTGGTGATCTCGGGTGATGGGGAATGGGTAGCCTTCGAGTCCCAGGCCAACAACATCGTGCCCGGAGACACCGGTGGGCAGATCGATATCTTTCATCGGAATATCGCATCGGGCGTGACAACCCGAGTGCTTGGCCTGGGCGGGGCGAGCCCCGATGGACATGCCGACATCGAAGACATCACTACCGATGGTCAATTGGTTCTGTTTCAGAGCCATGCGAGCAACTATGTCGCCAACGACAGTAACGGCCTGAGCGACGTCTACGTGTTTGATGCCTCTACCGGGCTGGTCGAACTGATCAGCATCAACCCGCTCGGTGAAACCGGGGATGGCAGTTCACAATATACCCGGATCAGCGGTGGCGGTCGCTATGTCGTATTCGGTTCCTACGCCAACGACCTGGTCAGTCCGGATACCCACTTGTACGGCGATGTCTTCGTTCGTGATCGGGTTGACCTGACGCTGGAAATCCTCAGTATTTCGACCGGCGGAACCCAGGGCACTGCACGAAGTGATAATCCCTGCATCAGTTCCTCGGGCAGCGTTGTCGGCTTCATGAGCGAATCCGATAATCTGGTTGCCGGCGATATCAACCGGGTCCGGGACGTATTCGTACGCGACATGATCGCGGCCACCACGGAACTGGGTAGTGTGGCAGGCCCGGGCGGACCCTTTCCGGTGTTTACCGGCAACCGGGAATCCAGCCTTGCTTCGGTATCCGATGACGGTCATTTCGCAGCCTTTCGGTCGCAATCAACCAACTTCCTGCCATTTCAACCCGGCTTCTTTCCACTGATCTACCGGGTTGACCTGAGGAGCGGCGACTACGAGCTGGTCAACGTCACAACAGGCGGCGAACCAGACGACAGCAACACTCAAAGCCGCGCGCCTTCGTTGGACCGGTTGGGCAACCGAATCGCTTTCAGCAGCCCTTCTTCGGAGTTGGTCGCCGGTGATACGAATGGCGTCGAAGACGTGTTCGTTCGTGACATCGATCTGGCCATGACACGACGCGTCAGTGTCGACTCAACCGGTGCTGAGGCCACGGACCGCAGCATCAGTCCAGCCATCAGTGCCAATGGACGAGTGGTCGCCTTCGTGTCAGAGGCCGGGAATCTTGTCCCGGGCGATAGCAACGGCCACAAGGATGTGTTCATTCATGATCTGATCAGCAATGCCACTGAACGGGTAAGCATCTCCAGTACGGGTACTCAGGCGTCATGGGCCAGCGAAGAGCCGGATATCAGCGCAACCGGCCGCTATGTCGGTTTTCATTCCCGGGCATCCGACCTGGTCGCCCTGGATACCAATCCTGACGAGGATGTGTTCCGGCACGATCGCGTCACTGGCATGACCGAACTGGTCAGCATCAATAGTGCCGGTCTGCAGGTTCAGGGTGTGCATAGCCACGCCAGCATTTCGGACGATGGTCAGCGCATCGTATTCCAGTCGGACGCCGATGACATGGCCAGCGGTGACAGCAATGGACGAACCGATATCTTCCTGCGTGACTTGCAGGCCGGCACCACAACCCTGGTCAGCCTGAGCCCGAGCGGAACCCAGTTCACGGCCGACAGCGAGAACCCGCGACTTTCAGCCGATGGTCAGTTCATCGTTTTCGATGTCGTGCCGGACACCGCGCCGATCGGAGTCTATCTTTACGACCCGGCCATCCAGGCCACTCGCCTGATCAGCCAGCGACCCAGCGGGCAACCCGCGCCGCTTAACAGCTACGCGTCCGGAGTCAGCGGCGACGGACAGTTCGTGCTGTTCGAGTCAGACAGCGATGAACTGGTCGACAATGACTTCAACGGTGTCCGCGATGTCTTTCTGTACCGCCCCGACCAGATCTTTACGGACTCGTTTGAAAGCCCGTAACGAACCAGTCGGCCACGCGAACGATCAACGTTCCTGGACTCCAGCCGTCTGCCAGGGGTTGACCAGATCGACGTCCAAATGCCGGAAATCATCGACATTGCGCGTTGCCAGCGAGCCCCCGTGGGCGAGGGAGGTTGCAGCAATCATCCCGTCTGGTATGGCCATGGGTATACCAGCACGCGATGCCTGCCCCATGATTTCGCCGTAGATGATCGCTGCACGTTCATTGAATGCCAGTATTCGATCGGCAAATCGTTCGCGCCATTCCATCAAGCCACGGAAAAGACGCTGTGAACGTTGCTCGGGGCGAATTCGCTCAATACCGTAAGCAAGCTCTGCCAGGGTCACGGTCGGGATTACCAGCTCGGCGTCGTGTGCGATCAACCACTCGATCACCAGCGGTTCCGGAGCGGGCTTCAACGTTTCCGAGATGACATTGGTGTCAACGAGGATCAAAGATCCAGGCCCTTGTGCGGCTGGCGATTCGCGTCCAGCATGGCATCGAGTTCGCTTTCAACTGAACACTCGACCTTGAGGCTGCGGTAGAAATCGGCTGCCGAACGCTTGCCCGAGTGGCGAGCCTCGTACTCCTCCAACGCCAGCTCGACGATGCTCGCGACCGTGCGTCGCTCACGCCTGGCAAGTCGATGGGCAAGTTCAAGCGCTTTGGCGCTTCGTACTGAAAGCTGGGGTTTCAAGGGATCACGTTAAAAGTGGGTGTCGCTCCCAAGATTATGGCTCCAATGGCTTGATGTCAATAGATGGCTAGATGGCTACTCGTTTTCGGGCTCGTCCTCCAATCTTGGCGCCGGCAGATCGAACTCGATATCGGCTCCTGCCTGGGTGCTGTAAAAACGATGCGGAGTTTCAGCCAGTACCATCAGAGCAGGCTGGTTCGCGCACACTGTTAGGACCTCCAAAAATATATTTTTATTTGGTGGAACCGGGCCCCGGATCTCCGAATCCAAGTGTCGCCTGATCTTCTAAATCTTGACAGACCGGTGCGGCCCCGTTTGCCGTGTTTCTCCGAGAGGTCACTCAACATGCGTTCGATTCGCGGTATCGCCGCTTCCCTGCTCTTGATGGCCGGGGTGGCGTTGCTGTTTCTGGTGCCACTGGCTTTGATAATGGGGCCGCAACGTGCCCTCGATGACAGTGGACTGGCGTTCAACAATCTCTGGGTCTGCATTTCCATGGTGATTTCCCTGTTTGCGGCCTCCGTTGGCGGCTGGTGGGTGCATCGCCTGTCCGGCTCGCTGGGCGCGGTCATCGGTCTGGTCGTCATCGTCGCGACTCTGGGACTGCTGGACGCGGCGTGGCATCAATGGTTCCTTCCCGTTCGCCTTGTCCTGAGCGCGCCGTATGCCTGGTACGAAATGCTGGTGATTTCGCGCGAACCGCTGTGGTACGACCTGACTTTGCCGTTCCTGATGGCGGTGTTTATCTGGGTGGCTGGATCGAGTCGGGCCATCGAGCATCCCGAACCAGGCTGATCTCGCTGAAGTCTTCGAGACCGCCGGAATGAACCGGCGGTCCCTTTCGATCCTGTGAATCAAGTCATGCTCCGCACGCGCAACCGGCTGTCATTGGTGTCGGTTGAGCTTGGACATCCCCCTTGACAACGAAGACCTCCCAGCGATTCCCGTCGGGATCGGCCACCCAGACCTTGTCCTGAATGGCGTGGCAGCAGTCAGTGTCGGTTTCGGTGAACGTGCCAAGGCCCGCCGCCTTCAGTCGTTCGATCTCCTCGAATACCTTGTCGCGATCCGCCACCTGCACACCCAGGTGCGACACACTGGATTGCTGAGACTGGTTCAACGCGAGCTTCAGCGGCGGATTGTCCAGATCAAAGTTGGCGTACCCCGGCCGCAACTTGGCCGGCTCGGCCTGCAGGAAGGACCGGTAAAAGGCCACCGCCGCATCCAGATCCTTCACGTCGAGCGAAATGTGAGTCTTGTTCATGATTGGCTCCTGTATTTCCGCAATTATCGAATTAAATAGTCAAAAAAAGGGTCGCTGAAATACCTCTAGCAACAACGACCTGCCAGGTCCGAATCAACCACCGAGTTCCGGCTGCAGCATTCGGAATAAAGAAAATCGAGCAGTGACTGCAAGGTGTCCGCCCGGGCAGCGTAGCGTATCCACTGACTTTCTCTCAGAGACGCCACCAGACCGACTTCCCGCAATCGATGCAAGTGATGCGACAGCGTCGAGGCCGGAATCCCGAGCTTTTCCTGAAGCTCACCGGCCGCCAGCGCCTCTGGATAGGCCGCCAGCAACAACCGAATGACCTCCAACCGGGTTCCCTGCCCCAGCGCCGCAAAGACCGGCGCCAGATCGTCAGCAGAAGTTTTGGAGGCAGTTTCTGTTTTCATATTTCCAGAATACTCGAAATATCAACTCTGCACAATAGGCTGATTCGGGTCCGCCAGATTCAATCAGGTCCAATTTTGCTGCCGTCACTTTTGCTCCACTGCAGAGCAACCCTCAGGGCCTGTTCGCTGTTGCGACAAAAAGTCAGCTTTCGCCGCGTCCGGCGAATGCCGGCGCGCTTCAACTTGGCGATGATGCGCGCTTCGGCATGGGTCACGATCAGGGCGACATTGCCTTTCTGGAGCTGATCGAGCATGGACTGGAAAACGATGATGGCCGACATGTCCATGCTTGGCACATCACGCATATCAAGTATGACGGTACGTACCTCGGGCTCCAGCCTGTGCAGGGTGGCCAGCGCACGCTCGGCAGCTCCGAAGAACATCGGGCCGCGGATGCGAAAAGCCGCAATTCCCGTAGGCAAGTCCTGGGGCAATCCCGATTGCGGGCCACTGACCTGTACGGTTGATGTCAGATCGGCCATGCGCTGAATAAACAGCATCGCCGCCAGTGCCATACCGACCGCCACCGCGATGACCATATCGAAAATCACGGTCAGGCCGAAACAGGTCAGCAGCACAGCGACATCGCCGCGCGGAGCCGTTTTCACGATACGCACGAAATGACCGGCCTCACTCATGTTCCAGGCTACGATCAGCAACAAGGCCGCCAGCGCAGCCATGGGCAGGTAAGACAGCGCTCCGGCAAACATCACTACGGCCAGCAACACAACCAGCGCATGGACCATGCCGGCAACCGGCGAGAATGCGCCAAAGCGCACGCTGGTGGCAGTTCGCGCGATGGCTGCTGTGGCGGTAATGCCGCCGAATAACGGTGTAACGATATTGCCGATACCCTGGCCCACCAGTTCCGCGTTGGGGCGATGGCGGGTTCCGGTCATGCCATCGGCGATGACACCGCATAGCAGCGACTCGATTGCGCCAAGCATGGCAATGGCCAACGCAGGGCCCAGCAGGTCACTGAGCAGGGCGAAGCTGATCTGGAGCGCTTTCCCGTCTCCCCCGGGAAGATGCCAGGGCCAGTCGAACTGCGGCAGGACAGGCGGAATTCCCTGACCGCTCAACTCGCCGATCTGATAATTGAAACGGCTGGCAATGGTGGCGACCTCAAAGCCCGGCCAGTACCTTGCAGCCAGCCATGCGCCAAGACCTGCGACAAGCAAGGCCACCAGCGGCGCGGGGACCGCACTCTTCAATCGCGGCCAGGCCAGCAGGATGGCCAACGTGACCAGTCCGACCGCCAGGTCCTGCCAGCTGAAGGTCGGCAGCGCCAGGGAAATGGCATAAAGCTGCTCCAGGAAATGGCCGCCACTACCGGAATCGACCAGCCCAAACAGATCGCGAATTTGCAGGGTCGCGATAACCACAGCAATGCCGGCTGTAAAGCCGACAACCACCGGATAGGGGATAAATCGCACCAGTCGGCCCAGGCCGGACAGTCCCATCACCACCAGAATCAGGCCGGCCATCATGCTGGCCAGCAACAATCCTCCGAGTCCGTATTCGGCGACCACTGGCATCAGCACGACCACGAACGCGGCGGTTGGTCCGGAGATGTTGAAGCGCGATCCGCCGGTCATCGCAATCAGGAAGCCGGCGACCATGGCCGTGTACAGTCCGTGCTGTGGAGCGACGCCAATTGCGATGGCGAGTGCCATGGCCAGTGGAATGGCGACGATACCGACGGTCAGACCGGCAAGAACGTCACGCTTCAGTTCCCTGAAACCGTAACCGGCCTGCCAGGCATCAACCAGTGCCGCGAATGGCAATCGTTCAAAGTGCGATGTTGAACCGGGCATCAACGGAGTATAGCGCTGGCCGGAATCTCTCAGGCCTCTATGTCCGTCAGCGCACAGAACTCCCTCCTTGATCAGCTTAGGCTGCAGTAGCGCCCACTTACCTTTTGATTGAGGACACCCTGATGTTTCAGAAACGACTGACAATTTTTGTAAAAACTATCCGAGGATCGCCGTTGCTTTTCGCCTTGACCGCCGCCGCCTTGCTGGCGCTGGCGGGTTGCGCCACGGCCCCCAAGCCTCCTGTCGAGGCGCTGCAGGCAGCTGAATCGGCGATATCCAATGCCGAGCAGTCCCGCGTCGATGACTACGCACTCGCGGATCTGACCACCGCGCGGGAGAAACTGGTGCTTGCCAACTCGGCCGTTCGTAGCGAACGGATGATGCAAGCCGAATACCTTGCCATCGAATCGCGTGCTCACGCCGAGGTCGCCCTGGCCAGGTCCGAAGAACTGAAGGCCAGGGCCGTCAATGACGAGATGCAGAAGAGCATTGACACCTTGAGGCAGGAAATGAATCGTGCATCAGGAGAACGTCGATGAAAACCACTACCAACATTATTACCCGGACTGCGGTTCTCGCCGCAGGTTTGTTGCTGCTTGCGGCTTGTGCCACGGCACCCAGGGCTCCGCAAGGCCCCATTGACGCCCGCATCGCACTGACCGCAATCCAGTCCAATCCGCAACTGGCCACCCGTGCGCCGGTCGAGATGCGAGACGCTGAAGCCGCTGTCAGAGCGGCCGAAACAACGGCCCGCGATAGTGAGTACTATCCGCATCGGCTGCTGATGGCCGACCAGAAAGTGGAAATCGCCCGGGCACGAGCGCAGAGTCGTCACTATGAGGATCAGCGTGAAGCACTCAGCCAGCAGAGCGAACAGGCCCGTCTGGATGCTCGCACCCTTGAGGCCGATCGTGCCCGCAGTGATGCACGTTACGCGCGCGAAGACGCCAGCGCTGCCAGAACGGCAACCGATGCCGCAAGAGCAGCGGCGGAATCGGCAAGGACCGACGCGACCGTGGCACGAAATGAGGCGGCACAGTCACAGGCGGATGCAGCAGCTTCACAGGCCAATGCTGCAGCATCGCGGGCCAATGCAGAGGCATCACAGGCCGATGCAGCGGCATCCCAGGCCGAAGTCGTCGCGGCACGAGCAGAACGTCTGGAACTGCAACGCCAGATCGCTGAACTCAATGCCCGCGAGACCGATCGCGGTCTGGTGGTCACGCTCGGCGATGTGCTGTTTGCAACGGGTCGATCTGACCTGACCGGCGCCGCCGGACCCAACCTGGACAAGCTGGCTGCGTTCCTGCAGGAATACGAAGATCGCACCGTGCTGATCGAAGGTCATACGGACAGCGTTGGCAGTGAAGCATCCAACCGTTCACTGTCAGAGCGTCGCGCCGAATCGGTCCGGTCCTACCTGATCAGCCGGGGAGTGATGGCCCATCGCATCTCCAGTTCGGGACTGGGCCAGGGCTCACCGGTCGCCAGTAACGATACCGCCACCGGACGTCAGCAAAATCGCCGGGTCGAAGTCATTATCTCGAATGTCGAGCGGGTTTCAAGCATCAACTAATCCGATCTGGGCAAGTCTGCCTGACAAGTTCAAACCCGCCAGGTGCAAGCCCGGCGGGTTTTTTTGTTTTCTGGGAAGTTTTTCTTGACGTAATTCATTTATTAGTTTATGTTTGTCGTAACATCAAGAATGTTTAGCGATAACTACCACAGGATTGCGTCCATGCCAATACGAATCAATCTGGACATCGAGCTGGCACGAAAAAAGATGTCACTGACCGATCTGTCGCAGCAGGTGGGCGTGTCGATGACCAACCTTTCGCTGCTCAAGAACGGCAGAGTCAAGGCCATACGCTTCAGCACACTGGAAGCCATTTGCCGCGCTCTGTCCTGCCAACCCGGTGATCTTCTCGAGTTCGAAGAAGCCACCCAACCCAGGAGACCTTCCGAATGAATCGTGATTACGCTTTGCCCGGCTTTGTGGCCATGGCACTTGTGGTGCTTTATCCCATTTACTGGTTGGTCGCGCTTAACGCCGGCTTTTCCAGCGAATCCCTGTTTGAGGCATTTCGCGCAGATGCCGAGCGACTCGACCTGTGGGATGTCTTGTTCGTAGCAATCGGAGTGATGGAGATTACTGTTTACCTGAGTCTTCGGAATTTGCTGAAGGAGCGACTGAACAGTGATCTGGCCTCGGCCCTACTCATGTTGATGGCGATCTTCGTCGCTCTGTTCACCGTAATCGTTGTCTTCGATCTGGTGCTTGCATTGGGGCCGGATCTTGCCGGGTCGACGAGAGAAGCGATACTACAGACCGCTCTCGTGTCAAGCCTGTCGACCGGCTACCTTCTGGCCTGGGTGAGCTTGATCCTGGCAGTAGCTCTGCTCGTCAACCATGCCTCCATGGACTGGACACTCATGCTGTTTGCACTGCTGTTGCTTATCAGCAGCTTGCTGAATATCAGCATCCTGCTCGCGCCGCTGAGTGTGCTGACCTATCCCCTGGCGTTTCTGATGCTGGCATTGCACTTCCTGCGCGGAGGCCACGAGGTCGAGGTTGTCTGACATTTTCGACTTCTACGGGTGTGATACCACAACTGCCCCGGTTCGGAACCGGGGCAGTTGAAGACGAGGTTGCGTTAGTTGACGCTTTGGTCGGGCTGGTAATCAGTCAGCGTCAACGTCTCCGACATTCAAGCGATAGCCCGCTGGCGGAGTCAGGCTGAACCGTTCAGCATCTACCGGCAGATTGAACTCAAAATCGATACGGGTCGTGGTGGCCGCAGCCTCGGGGCCGGTCTGCATTTCGAGCAACAGCGGCTCGCCAGACTCGGCGGCCCACAATGTCATGTCGATGGCCTGGTTGCTCAGGCGGAACCCGACAGCTTCCTGGCCGCGAATGACACGGTCTTCGTCAAGCTTACGAGTCTGACCCTGAAACTCGCGAATCTGTGCCAACCACTCCATCGGATCCTCCTGTGGACCAGCAGAATCATCCTCAATGGGCACTTCGATCGCGAGTTGCTGGCGATGAAACAGTTGCAACATCATCTCCCGCTGCGGGTCGATGATGAAACTGAAGTCATCGCCGGCATCCAGTCGGGTGCGATCCTGATCATCGACCAGAATGTCCATCGCAAGAATCGTGTTGCCATTCATTTGTGTTGTCATACGTGCCTTCATGGTGTCGAACGCGGTGAAGTACGACTGCACCTGGGCAAACGCGAGGCTGCCGTTCGAGCCTGGCATCATGATCAGCACCGGAACAATCAATACGGCCAGCACGGCGGCCGTCGCCCAGCCCCAACCCGCATTGAAGGAACGATTGGGCTTGCGTTCGGACTCGATCCGCGCCATCAACTTGCGCTGGGCCTGGTCAGACTGCGCCTGGGTCGGCTTTTGCGCACGCACGGCGTCGGCATACGATTCAATCGGATTATGGGCCTTGGTCAGATGAGTAAGCGTGTTCATGAGCGATTCTCCAGAGGTTCGGTGGTACTTGATTCAATGGATTTGATTCGAGATCTGAGCGAATGAGTAGCTCGATTGAGCGAAACGCTGACGACATTGGGTGTCACACCCAGCGCCTGGGCGATGGCATCCAGGTCCATGCCATCGAAAAAACGCATCGCAAAGCATTCGGCCTGACGCTTGGGAATGCGTCCCAGTGCCTGACGCAAGTGATTGGCGCGAGTTGCCTCGTCAAGTGCTTCGGACGGCATTGCCTCGGGCGACTTGCGACTGGCAAGAAACGTGTCAGCCAGTCGTTGCCAGCGCGTTCCGCGGCGCAGTTCATCGATCGCTGCCCGAGTTGCCATTGCGCCCAGATAGGCCGCCCAGTTGTCGACCTGTGACCGTGGCGGCTTTTCCAGTAAGCGTACGAAAACGTTTTGCTGCACGTCTTCGGCCTGGGCAATGTTGCCCGTTACCCGGTAGGCGGCTGAAAATACCGCCCGCGCGTGCGCCATGGCCAGTTGATCGATATCCGGCACCATCTCGGCCTCCTGGTTCGCCGGTGGGGATGGATTGAAGGGTGTTGACAGTTGCATTATCGTCTCCTTGACAGTTGCATAGAAGAAGACGAACGGGAAGGTGATTTCTTACGCTGTTTCGCCCTTCCGCAATTGAGAGCCCGACCGACAACGAACAAATTGATCAAAACGTTCAGTAATCCAGGCCGAAATCCTACACGACGCGAGAACTGCTTTCCCGAACACCGGCTCGTTTACGTCGAACACTCGGGCGGGCAAGTGGGGGTTGCCACGAACCCTATTATTGGCGCATTCTGGAAAAGAAATTGCGTACTTGTTAACGAGCGCAGGCCATTCAGACCCAACAGGAGTCATCATGAAGATAGCAACTACGTTTCATCAACATCGCGTTGTCCCTGTTTTCGCAATCCTGCTACTCGGCATTGCCGGTATCGATGCTGCGGCTGCGCAGCAGAATGAGTCCGATCACAACCTGCCAGTTAGCCCACAATCGCCTTCCTCGCTACAGGAGCGAAACAAGGCGCTCGCCCGTGGCTTTTATGAAGATCTCTGGTTCTCCGACAATACCGACCGCTTCGATCGATATGTCGCCAACGAGTATGTTGTCCACGACATCGGCGACCGCAAGGGTGTAACCGAGCCGGCCGTCGAGCAGAAGAACATCGCTGACTTTTTTCACTCAAAGGGGGACATGACCGGCAGCATCGATTTCCAGATCGCCGAGGGTGATCTTGTCGCGACCCGCTGGCACTGGGAGATGGAGCCGACATCCTTGATGTTTCGCTTGATGGGCGGGCGCGATCAAATCCCGATCATCAACGTGTTTCGCTTCGAGGATGACAAGATCGTCGAGATCTGGAACCATCGGCATGACATCGACACCGGCGTCGCCAACTTCAAATTCGTGAAGGGCTTTGGAGCGGGGCTGGGGTTCGCACTACTCCTGTGGACGGCAGTGTTCCTTCTGCGGCGAAAAAAGCAAGTCTGAGTCGTCGACATCGTCGTGTTGCTCGGAATAGGCCCTGGCAGGATCGGACTCACAAGTCACATGACAGCGAGCTGGCTGGCAGCTGTCTTGGGCGGGAACATGACGGTTGCAGCCGCGGCCATCCTGTTGCGGGCCCGACGGCTACGCTCTCGCCTGGAAGCCCGCCGGAAGGAACTGGAAGCATCAATCCGCTCCCCTAAACTAACCAGCGATGAACATTGCACGTAATCAACGGAGACGAATCATGCCTGGAAACTCTCGTGGCCTTCTGGCCGGTGTATTGACACTGATTATCGGCACCAGTAGTGGACTGGCTCAGGCCGAATCTGAAGCGGAAACCGAATCGATCGCGATCAACGGCCTGGAGTGGGCGCTTGCGACCAATGGCGACAACATCAAGTGGCCTGAAGCCGTGGAGTATTGCGCGGAACTCACGCTGGCCGGGCACAGCGACTGGCGCCTCCCGACACTGGCTGAGCTGGAAAGCCTTCACGATCCCGATGGAGATGAGGGAATTCGCAGCCCGTTTGCCATCGAAGACTGTTGTTTGTGGAGCAGCGAGTCGCTGGTCGACCGTCCGGCCGAGGACGGCGACGAAATCGGCGGACGGCCGGAAATGTATCACTGGGGATTTATGTTCGACGGTGGATTCCCCTACTACGCTGTGCACATCTTTGACGACGGCCGCGCGCTGTGTACGCGTGATGCCGGGGCAACTTCCGACAACTGAGACTGCCCCTCCTCCTGCTTACCAGTAGCCAATCATTCGGCCACAGGTAATCACGGTCGTCCAGATCAACAATGACAGCATGCCGGAAATCGCCAACACGCTTCGATCTCCCGATTCGGTCGGTGCACCGACCGCGGCTCGCCGCCAGGCACCGAGGCGCTGGATGATCGCAACATTGATCAACCCGACAACGATCACCGGCAACTTGACGTAAAGGAACGGATTGCCGTGGTAGTCGGTGGTGTTGAATGACAGCATCATGATGCCGCTTGCTGCAGCCAGTACGAAGCCAATCGCCGCCAGCGGAACGGTGGGCCGGATCAGGTTTGCCGCAGGTATTGATCGCCACAGACCGAGCAGTTTCAAATCCAGCAACAGGACCGCACCAAACAGAGTACCGATGCCAAGAATGTGCGCAAGGTTGAGCAGGCCATAGGTCCAGATTCCGAGACCGCGCAAGAACTCTGCCAGCGCCGAGGCTTCTAGCCAGGCCATCAACTCAAGCATGGGTGACTCCGATTTTACTCGGGTGGATAGACATCAAACACCTGGTCTTCCCAGACCACGCGTCGCACCTTGGCTTCAAAAACATCCTGATCCTCGTTGCGCTCGCCGAACACGGTCACTTCAGCGCCAACCGGAATGATGTCTTCGCGCAATCCGGCCCGATGTGTACGGGGCCCAGGGGCCAGGGTGATATCCCAGACCTGGCCGTCGCCATCCTCGATCTGCATCGTTCCATGCGCACCAGCCAGTCTCACGCCGGTCACCACGGTGCCGGACAGCTCGATATCACCCGCCGTATTGCCCGACCATCCGTGATGTGCAATGGCAGGCAGCGTGGCCAAGACCAGAATCAACAGCAAAAGACCTTTCAGAATTGAGCGTTTCATTCGTGCTCCACCGCTATTTGGAAATCAGAGGCTGATGGTACCAAGAAAACTTGCCAGAGCACCGGGCTCATCTCAAGGGATAGTGGTGAAAATTTTGGCTTCATTGACAATAACAGGCGTACAATTCTGCCCTTCCAATCTATCTAAAGGGGAAACCGGGATGAAGCAGTACACATTCGTGGCCGCACTACTCATTGCTTCGTTCACCTCGGTCTCGGCATCCCAGAGGATCGAGGTGGCTCTTGAAGCTGAGCTTGCCAATCACGGCGAAGCCAGCGTCGTCATCATTTTCGAGATGCCTCACTCGATCGCCATTGCCGATCTCACTCGTCGGGATGAACGGCGGCAGATTGTCAGCGACCGGACCGATCAGGTCCTGGCGTCGCTGGGCGAAGGCTTCCGTCTCACCCACCGGTTCAACCTGGTCTCAGCACTGGCCGGTCGGCTTGACCAACGCGGCCTTGACACACTGCGTACTCTCGACGGCATCGTAGCGGTCGGACTCGACCAGGGTGGCTCAGGCAGTCTCGCCGATGCCATTCCATTGCTGGGCATCGATTACATCCAGGCGGCACCACCGGCCGGGCTTGGTTTCGACGGAACCGGCATCAAGGTCGCGGTTCTTGATAGTGGAATCGATGCTTCACATCCCGATTTCAGCGGCGCGTTGCAGGCCGAAGCCTGCTTCTGCGCCAACCCGAATAGCGGCGACTGCTGCCCCAATGGAAACGCTACCCAGTTTGGTGCCGGTGCGGCTGTTGACGATCACAATCACGGTACCTGGGTTACTGGCCATATCATGGGCCAGGGCGGCGTGGCACCGGTTGGAGCCGCTCCCAGCGCATCACTGGTTGCGGTCAAGGTTCTTGACGCCAATAATTCCTTCTTCGGTGCTGCGGATATCACGGCAGCCTACGACTGGCTGGCAGTCAATCATCCCGATGTGGACGTGGTCAACGCCAGCCTCGGCACCAACGCAACCTTCGCCACGCAATGCGACAGCGCCGAGGCCTGGACCCAGGCGATGAGCCAGGCCGTTGCCGCCCTGACGGCCAATGATGCGGTACTGGTCGCCTCGTCCGGCAACCAGGCGATCACCAGCGGCATTCAGGTGCCAAGTTGCCTGGGCGATGTGATAGCCGTGGGTGCTACCTGGAAGGAAAACCAGACAGGCAATTTCTTCGGCTGCAACGATGTCGATCCTGTTATTGATGATGTCGCCTGCTTTTCCAACCATTCGACCGAACTGGACATCCTTGCGCCCGGCGTCTTCATGACCACCACGCAGCTGGGTGGCGGGGTATCTGGCGCGGTTTCCGGCACCTCGTTTGCCGCACCGCTGGTGGCCGGCTGCGCGGCATTGATTCGGCAGGCACACCCACAACTTAGTGCTGCACAAGTGCGCCAGACCATGGTCCGGAGCAATGTCTTCGTGACCGACGACCGTGTGGGCCTTGACTATCCGCGCCTGAACTGCCGCAACGCGATAATGCTCGAACTGTTCCGGGATCGCTTCCAACTGGTTCCATGATCAGCACCCGGTATCCGCCATCACCGAAAGGGATTGCTGATGCACTGAGCCCGGCTGAACAGCCGGCCTCACTCGAAACGATCGGCGAACACAATGGCCGGAGAATTTGCAGGGGTTTCGAAAAACTCCAGTACCTCAGCCATGATCTGCGCCCGGACTTCGGAATCTACAATCGTTTCGAAAGGAAAGCCCAGCATGACCACCCGTCTGTCCGGCGTGCCGCCGTCGAACTGGATGGCGGCACCGCCTGAATCACCTCCGATATAATCCATGGCGAGCACCGATCCGTTGGCGGCTGCGAAACGGTCAGGAAAACCGACATCGTAGATCTGACTGCCGTCATCAAAGGTGAATTGCCCGATGTCAGAAAAGATTCCTGACGCACTGCCCTGAGCCGTATAAGTGAAAGCATCATCGCTGACATAGCTTGCGCGCAACTGCTGATTGAAAAAATCTGGACCATTGCCCTGGGCCACCAGATCCCAGCCAATTTCGGAACCGGAGACGAATAATCGACCGCCGTTGTCCAGGTACTGTTCCACCAGGCTCTGCTCGGTTGCATCAAAGGTACTGTCGGCCGTGCTTTCCTCACCCAGAATCCAGATCACCGAATGGTAGCTGCGAAGATCGATATCACCGGCAATAAGCACGTCATGGTGAGCCGAATCAAAGGCGCGCCCGGTGGCATGGATAGCCTGGCCGTGTGGAATCAGGTAACTGAAGGTATTCATTCGCCCCAGCAGTCCGCGCTCAACCGTCCCAAGATTGGGAAGAACCTGATACAGATTGGCTGAAGAATCGATCCGATCGAAGCCATCAACAATCAGCACGGCAGGAAGGCCTTCAGCCGCCGTTGTTGCTCCCAAAGTGCGGGTCGGGAATGACTCGCCACCGGCATTGACGGCCGTTAGCCGAACATGGACCGGCTCACCACTCGGGACAGGAAGCGTAATGCTGGTGACGTTACCGACCTCAATGCCGTTGGCAAAACCCTTTCCATCCGACGAAAGGTAAACCCGGTAGTTTTCCGCCGGAGCCCCGAACACACCATCCCCGGTATCAGAGGGACCAGGCTGCCAGGAGACCCGTATGCGATCGTGATCAATGGCGCGCACAGACAATGCTTCCGGCGGTTCAGGCAAGTGGACCGGATTTTCGAATCCGGCCAGATGATCATGGTAGAAATCCACAATACCCTGGTACATTGCGCGCGCCGCGAGCTGGCGGAAGCGGGGATGCTTGAGCGATACAGCATCGGCCAGCGTGTCGTGAAACGCAATCTCATGCAGACTGGCCGGCATCTCCGGATTATGACCGGGATTGAGCTCGCCGAACCAATTCGTATAGAGTCCTCGATCGGCCCAATCCGGATCCCAGGCCGCACGGATATCGTTGATCAACTGAGCATGAATCGCATTGCGCAGTTCCAGGCCACCAGCAACACCATCAAATGGAGCGTTCAATCCTCCGCTGGAATAGGCAAAAGACGAGGTACCTCGTCCCGGATCCGGGGCATTGGTATGCCAGGAGACATATACCGACTTGCCGTCCTCCCAGCTTTCATGCTCCCAGGCAGCATAGCGCGGCATAGCGCTGACGGTGTTGGATGTTGACCAGTCACTCTTGCCCATGAATCCGGCGAAATAGCGTCCCGACTCCTCCCAGCGTGGATAGCCGCTGATCGTCCCCGACACATCATCAGGCAAATCGCCCATCCCGCCGCCAAAACGAATAGCATCAGCGATCACCCAATCACCGTCCTCACCCGTTGCATTGGTAATCGTTACCGAGCCGCTTTCCGGATTGCTTCCTCCCTGAAAATAGTAGGTCCCCAGATACTTCCAGGTAAAACCGTCCTGGTTCTGATTGATCATCCATTCAGTGTGACCACCGGAATGGCGAATGGTGACCGGCACGCTGGCACTGGTCGCGCCCGACGGGGCGGGTCGATACCAGGCGTAGACTGCGTAGTGCCCCGCCGCGGGAATGTCGGGAGTAAACCGGGCCGTCGCCGTGGCCGGCCCGGTAGCACTGGTGGTCTGACGATGAGCCTCACCATAGGCACCGCTGATCGGATCAATCTCGAGCCAGTCTCCCGTCTCGCTGTAACCGGTCGATGCCTGGTCGACAATCACCATCTGGTTGTTGAGATCACGCTCGCGGACCGTATAGACACGCGCGCCGGCGTTCCACAGGTACTGGTGCAGATACTGGAGCACGGCTTCAGCGTTGGAGAAATCCTCGACCAGACCGTGGGTATTGCCACGCTGAGTGGTCCAGCGATCCAGCGCAATGCTGTATATCCAGCCGTGACCCGGACTCAGGAAAATCGAAGCACCACTCAGCGCACCCTCAGGCTGTCCCTGACCATGAGCGGGAACCATTGCTGCGGTGGTAGCGGGGGGAGTCTGAAATTCCGGCTTGGCCAGCAACGGAGGAATACGAAGAAAATCCGACATTGGCCGTGCGCTACCGTCAGACCTGCCGCGAGCTTTGACCGATAACGTGCTGGTTTCGGGCAGCGCTTCGACAAGTTCTCCAATCCAACGCCCGAAGCGGTCCAGCCACACATCATCGAAATTGCGCTCAAGAAAGTCATCCGGAAACTCGAAAGTGATCGTGGCCTGGTTTCCTGCCATCTCGATTGCCTGAAGTCGGGTTCCGGCAGGAATGAAAGAAACCAGCCCACGATCACGCTCCGATGAGTCCGGACCAGCCAGCTGGGCTTCAATCATCTGCTCCAGCCGGTTGACTTCGTTTTCTGCCCGTACTGCCGGCCGGGCCGCCCATGAATCGTGGCCGAACTCATCCAGCCACAGCAGCGGCGTCTGAGCCGCAGCCGGGCTGGAAAGCAGCAATACGATCAGTCCTGCAAACAGCAGGCAATGGGTTGAACTCGCAGCCTGAGAATGAGCCATGACATGCACCGCAAAGCACTTGTTTGGATCAGAGCTTATCAAATTGCAAAAATCGCCGGCAGACATGACAATCCATGCTCCGCCGAGCACGAATGCTCATCGTTTTCCTGGAATTGCATACATGAAATTTCTCCGAAAATGGCTTTTTCGCCTTGTGATTGGCGTGGTGCTGTTGACCGCCGTGCTGGTGCTGCCGTTGCGCTGGTTCGATCCGCCGACCAGTGCTTTCATGCTCCAGGACCGTCTCATTCATCAGCGGTCGGTCGACTTTCGACCGGTGCCACCCGAGCAAATCTCACCACAACTGTCGCTGGCAGTCATCGCCTCGGAGGATCAGAATTTTCCCAACCACTGGGGGTTTGATCGCGATGAAATACAGCGCGCCCTGGACGACTACCAGGAAGGCGGGCGTCTGCGCGGAGCCAGTACCATCACTCAGCAATTGGCCAAGAACCTGTATCTGTGGCCAAAACAAAGCCTTTTTCGGAAAGGCGTCGAGGCCTGGTTTACCGTCTGGCTGGAGGTCTGCCTGCCCAAGCGCCGGATTCTGGATATCTATCTGAATATCGTCGAACTCGATGAAGGCGTTTATGGGGCCGAAGCTGGAGCTCTACATTATTTCGATCGCAATGCCAGCGACTTGACGCCAGCCCAGGCAGCACTGCTGGCCGCAGTACTGCCTGCCCCCAAGCGCTACAACGCGGCCGAACCCGATGAGTTTCTACAGCAACGCCAACGGTGGATTCTGGGGCAGATGCGGAACCTGGGCGAGGCCTGGGTGCCCTGATACCGATCAGGCGCGGTCGAGGTCAGCCAGCAACCCGGCCATATCGTCAGCATGCTCTTCTTCCTGGGCCAGGATGTCTTCCATGATGCGGCGCGAGGTGGGGTCTTTGTCACCCAGGTACTGGATGATTTCGCGGTAGCTGTCGATCGCGATGCGCTCGGCGACCAGGTCTTCCTGGATCATTTCCCGGAGGCTGTCGCCCTCGACAAATTCCGAATGGGATCGGCTGGCCAGACCTTCGGGTGAAAAGTTCGGCTTGCCGCCCAGTTGTACAATGCGCTCGGCCAGCCAGTCGGCATGGTCCTGCTCCTGCTGAGCATGCTCGAGAAACTCTTCGGCGGCCACGCTGGCGTTGATGCCCTCGGCGCGAAAGTAGTGACTCTTGTAGCGCAACACGCAGACGATTTCGGTCGCCAGCGCCTCATTCAGAATCTTGATCACCTGATCCCGGTCGGCGCCGTAACCCTCGGTGACGGCACCCTGCTCCATATGACGCCGGGCGCGTTCGCGCAGTGTCTTGATATCGGTCAGAAAGGGCTGGTCGCTCATGAGAACTCCTAAGGTTGATTTCAGTTGATGATACCTCTCTCAAGTGAGACTCGCCGGAGGCAGAGCCGTTCCCATGTGATTGGTCGAAATACTCGTCTTCCTGCCCTTGTAAACAGGTATTTTAGATACCACTTTACAAGCGTCGAACATAAAATGTCCCTCGACAGGACACCTAATCAATTGAAACAGGAGTTTTGATCATCATGAAATCCGTATTCAACCTCTCGATCCTGGCGGCTGGCCTACTCACCACCCAGTTCGCGCTGGGCGCCGACTGCTCGCTGAGCATTGACGGCAACGACGCCATGCAGTTCTCTACGGATGAGCTCACCGTCGATGCATCCTGCACCGAGGTCGAGCTGACGTTGACTCACACCGGAGCGATTCCGCGCAGTGCCATGGGCCACAATTGGGTGCTGACTACGGAATCGGATGCACAGGCGGTCTACCAAGAAGGCATGCAGGCCGGACTGAAGAATGAATACGTCAAGTCTGATGACGAGCGCATCATTGCCCATACGGCGGTCATCGGCGGCGGCGAAGAAACCACCATTACATTCAACATCGAAAACCTGGATGTCGATGGCGACTACAAGTTCTTCTGCTCGTTCCCCGGCCACTTCGCCATCATGCAAGGCCAGTTCCGGATCGTTGACAACGGCTGAAAATCAGCTGGACCGAGACCTCGGGGATCAATGAGAGCCCCGAGGTCATGGCGGCCTGACTCAGGGTTGCTGTGTTTCAAATCGATCGTCGAATACCTCGTCGACAATCGGGAATGTAATCCAGGACTTCGGCACCTGCTTGTTCCAGCTGTTCGCGCCAGTCGGAAAGGATCGGCCCATGAAACTGGACCAGGTAGTACTGGGGTCGCTGCTCGTCGATACTCGACCAGGTCAGTTCGGGCGGGACCGGGGACGCCTTCAACAATGGGTCAAAGGTGGCTTGCTGCAGCCTGATCTGCACCGAGCCGTCCGGCGACGAAGTACCGGAATCCATGGGTTGGGCAGTGGCAAACGAGACCGGAATCCAGCAAGACACGAAAATTGTCAGGACAGCAAACAGAGTCCTGCGAAGGGTGACTAATTTCATTAAGTGATTTCCCCAATGGCATTCGGCTACCGCAGCAATACCGAATGGATACATGATAACCAGTACACGGCGCATCGCTCCGACCCAAGCCGGCGCGCCACTCCGACCCCTTTAGTGACTGGAGGCCGCACCAAGCGGAACTGATCCCATGATGGATTTCACCACAGCAGCAGTCGGGGCGTCAACCGATCACGCTTTTCAGCACGCCCGCCATGAAACTCTTTTGGCACCGATCCCTCAGTTGAACCATAAGGCAAACCCGATGAACTGGCCGCCGAAGGCCTGTCGCAGTTCGCGCCAGAAAGCTGCCTCGGTGATCGGCCCATCTTCGAAATACGGCGCCACACCCGGTCCCTGGATCCAGTGCACCAGGTCGAAGCGTTCGGATTTCAGCAGTGCGCGACGCAGATTGATGCCGCGAGGAGTCTCGCCTCGCCAGAATGGCACCAGCGTCTGGCCGGTCAGGATCAACTCCACCTCATCGAGGAAGGCATGCCATTGAACAATCTGCTCTTCGGTGACGCGCACATTTGGGATGACCCCGGTCTGATCCGGGTTCGGCACCCACTCGCGCTCGTCGTCGGTTTCGGCCCGGATAGCCTTCCACGACAACCGGCTCTGGTCGATGACGGCCTGGAGATGCCTGACCACCTCTTCGCGTCGCTCGGGCTCGATGACCGGCAAATCGATGGTGTGGATCAGGGCCATCACGTCGAATACGACTGACGGCAGGTCTTCCTGATCGTGGACCTCGGCCAGGAACGGGAAAGGCGTATCCGGGTTGCTGAAGAACAAGTGCGCGGAGTGGTTGAATAGCCGCTCGCCGTCGTGCGAGAGATAGAACTCCAGCAGGGCTGACAGCAGATGCGCATAGCCGCGCAGCCAATGCACGTCGCCGGCATCCAGCGCAATGCAAAAATCATGCGCAATCTCGTCGTTCAGGCCCGTGCCCGGACTGACTGACCCAAGAATACGCCACAGGGCCTCGTCATCGTCCGCCGCGCCATTGGCGTTGAAATCAAAGTAAGCACGGCCCAGATAGACGTCCAACCCAATGTCGTCGCCGTGGATTCCAGCCAGGGTCCGTTCCGAAGCAGCCAGTTTGTCAGTCATTTCCTGCAACACCCGCCTTCCGTCTTCATAACTCATGGGTTGCGGTTGCGGATTATCCGGTACCGGCAAGCGCATGAACGGCAGCATGCGGCTGAACATCGAATGGGATTGAAGCCCGAAGACATACCAGGACTGCCCGAGATATTCGATCGCGTCAGCGAACTGGAGAAAGCCGAGCGCGAATCTCAGATCGTCATTGCCCGGTTCATCATCCAGACGCGCGGAAAGCGCGTTTACTCCATCCGCAATGCGAGCGCTGGACAAATACTCGTCGACGTTTTCCGAAGGCGTCGCTGCCATGGACTGCCCGGCCATCGTCATTCCAAAAACCAGGAAAGCCAATCGCAGCGTCGGAGTTGAAAGCAGAATCTTCATTGGCGCGCCATCCAGTCCGGTTCGGGCCGGTGTTTAGAAAACGTGTGTTGAAGTCTACCGGAACTCCTGCGTCGGACCCAGGACCATGGTCGCGACGAAAACCTCGAAGCTGCGCTACGGCATCTGCTGAGCGAAAGCTGGTCCGAATCCGAGATCATAGACCTGGCCGGACGCAGACCTTTCGCACCGGCTCAATAACCCAGTTTTGAAAATATCCAGGTCAATACAATCAGGGCTGCAGGCACCAGGATCAGCGCTGCGCGTTTCGCCTTCTGCCGGCGCAGTTTTCCGGCCGCAATTTCGCGTTGGCGGTAGTTTTCCGGAATCTTCTGCGCACAATGGACACACTCCCGATCAGCCTTTGGCGTGAGTTTCCCACAGAAGGGACATGGCATCCGTGGTGTCAGATCGATGGGTGGAGGCAGATACATCGGTGGTCTATTCCACTACTACACCCAACTGAATAGCCACGCCATTCAGTCCGGCTCTACTGGCAGACATACCCGTAAGGACTGCCACCACCCTCACATTTCCCCACGCAGATGGCGATTTGTACATAGCCGCTCTGGCATCGGGGCTCGGGTGCCGAGGTCATCGGGTCGCCGCCCCAGCAGCCGCAGTCCTGCATCGGCTGTCCAGCCGGAAAGCCGGCGACATTGCCCTGCCGAGCCGGCATTCGAGTCGCAACCTGGCAATCGGCGGTGTCGGTGCCGCTGGGACACAGATCGGGCTCGTCGCATTCACCGTCGAAGGCCCACTGGCAACTGTCCGGACCACCGCCAGTCGTTGGCGGGGGGTTGGTCGTTGGCATACGAGTCTGCGAACCGGGAGCGATACCACCGTCGTTGCCGGAAACCTCATCTTTGCAGCCAGGATTTGACTGACAGGCTCGAATCCAGCCGTTGTCGATCGCGGCGAGCCGGTCATGCCTGGCCGGGTGGGTGTCCGATCCAACGTCGGAACCCAGTGTCTGCATCGCCACCCGGGCCTCATCCAGGGTGGCCCCCAATCGCTGCAGAATAAAGCCCGAGTAGTAATCTGCTTCGAGTTCGATGGCCGGGCGACTGCCGAGATTGTCCAGCGTGTGACCGTTGAGATGATGTCCCACTTCATGCGCCATGATGCTGATCGGCGCCCAATCGCTGTTGGTGCTGCGCCGGGTATCGCGCATGAAATGCTGGTTATAAAGAATGAAACGGGTCTCGTCGCGAATCACCGCGGCCGCATTCGGCACGCCCGCCGCGCGAATCTGGAAGTTCTGAACCAGTCCAGACGCATCGACAATGCGGGTGATGACATCCACCGCTTCGGAATCCGAGCTGAAGGTCACTACACTGCCCGGAATGTCTTCGCCAAAGAAGCTGCAGGTATCGCCGGTCTGGATGGTTTCCATGACCTGCGCCGATGCATTCGCTGCGGCCAGAGCGAGCGCAAACAAAGCGATGGAAGCATGAATGTGCATGAACGTCCCCCTCTTTACCCAATGTGCTGCATTGACCAGCACTCGACAGGACGTGGCATGGTCTCCCATTTTGGTGGATGCTACACCAATTTCCTCTCCCTGAGCATGGGTGCCACAACGTCATTCATACGGGTTTGAAAACCATCAGGCCAAAGATGCCGAGCGTCGCGAAAAAAGCAGGCCAACCCAGCGTATACCACCAGCGCATCAGGCGGCGATAGCGCGAGTCAGGCGGCTCACCTCGGACGACAAGCTGAGCACTGAAGCGAGCCACGCGCAGCTGGATGAAGATGACAGGAATCCAGCACAGGCCAATGGCCACGTAAAGCAAAAGGCTCAACCAGATCCAGGTGAAGCTCAAAGGAAGGTCGAGCAGCATGATCATCCAGAAACCGGTCAGCGGCTGGACGATGACAGCCGGCAGTGTAAACAACCAGTCGGCAAGGACGACGTTGCGGGAGACCACGGCGATGGCCCGAATGTCTCCGCTGACGTCGGCCCGCCACATGGCAAACGCCGTTCCCAGCCCGGTGCCGAACAAGACCGTGGCCGAAACGATATGAATCAGCTTGAGTGTGAGGTAGTCGCCCATCATCGACGATTCTCCAGCACGATCATGATGGCCAGCAGCGGAATCACGGCCAGGTTCTTGAGCAGGCCACCGGTCATCGCCAGCCACTGCGACGGCGCCAGCAGCCCCAGCCCGACGGTATAGGCGAACACCGACAGCAGCATCAATCCGAGCACCAGTCCGACCCGACGGCGAAGCAACAGCGCAACGGCCAGCACAAGATTGAGAGATGCCGTGGCCAGCACCAGGGGTGCCTGGGCTGGATGCGGCACGCCCATGTCGTCTAGCAGCGGCGCATAGTCGGCCGGATCAGCCAGAAACCCGCTCAGCGCCGACAGCAGCCAGATGATGACCAATGACAGCCAGGCCAGCGGGATCAATAAATAGAGTCTGGCCTGCCAGCGGTCCTGAACGAAACTGGCCGATTCGCTCAAGCCCGCGCGAACCGACTGCATGGACTGACCCAGCACCTGGTCGGCCAACAAGTCGCCAGACTGGCTAACATTGCCTCGCTCGAGCATGCGACCCATGGTTCGCCCCAGCGGCCCGGCTTGCAGCCAGTCGCCAAGACCGTTAGCCAGACGCACCAGCCGCATCGGCACTTCGATGATCCAGCGCGGCGGCGGCAACCGAAGCCATTGGCGCTTCAACAACAGATAGTCGCGCAAGTAGAGCGTTTCCGGACCCACGGCGACCAGCACACCCGGACCGGGCGGAGCATGCTCAAGACTGCGCAGCACCAGGCCGGTCAGGTCCTCGAGCCATAGCGGCTGAATAGGCTGATCGCCGCGTCCGGGAAGGAACAGCACACCCGGCAACGCCGCCATCGCCCGCAACAGGGAAGTGCCGCCATAGGAACCGCGACGGGAGACAACCACCGAGGGCCGCAGGACAGTCACCGTCAGGCCCTCCAGCTTGGTCAGCTGCTCATCGAAACGATGCTTGGAAGCGACGAACTCACCGTCACCGGGATCGCCCAGCGCGGAAATCTGGACAAAGGCGGATACCCCCTCCTCCCGACAGGCTTCGGCCAGGGCCCAGGGAGCGGCTTCATGAATACGTTGAAAATCACCCGGACGCTGCTCGCGCAAAATGCCGGCCGCGTTGACCACCCCGTCGATCCCGTCAAGATGCTTCTGCCAGTCGGACGGCTCCAGCATCCGACCAAGATCCACAAGGCGCGCCTCGACCCGCGGACTGACCGGAAGGTTGGAGGCATTCCGCGCGCACGCCACCACCTGGTGACCTTCATCCAGTAGCATTTCGACGATGGCCGAACCGATGAAACCGCCGGCACCGGTCACCAGAACTCTCAACAGCCGCCCCGACGCAGGGTCAGCAAGATATTCAGCACGCTCCATGTCTCCATTCAGACTAGACAGAGATCAGGAGTATACGTTCGTTGGATCCGGCCTGGATTATTGGCTGTAGCTCGTCTCTATCGGGTATGGTCAGGTACGTGTTCGCGTTTCCAGAACCTGCCAGTGCGCATTTTGCTGCCGGCGCATGTCCTTCAAGTTGATGTGGTTTGGCCGTGGTGCCAGAATATATCGACTAGGAGTTGGAGTACCGAGGGGAAAATTTGATGTGGCTGATTCGTGCTTACGGTTTCCTGCATGCTCACGCGGGCAATCATTTCCTGGCTAGCAGTTTGCTTGGGGTGCTGCCTGCAGGATTGCTTGGCCTCCTTATCTGGACAGCCGGGTACGAGTTCCAACTAACAGCTGGCCAGTGGATTATGTTCGGTTGGCTTTTGTTTGCACCTTATATGGTCTGGAAGGCTGATGATTCGCTTGATCACTTGTTCCGTAGTGTTGGCAGTGTGCATGGAGAAGGGGCGAAATCGGCCATGATGCGAGGGCAGCAAAGGCTTCGTTCACACAAACAATGGCTATTTTCGATTCCTTGGGCGCTTGCCGTTGCCTTGCTCGGCACTCTGCCACTTGGGCTTCCAGCGTCAAATCCGCTGACGATCTGGGTTTTCAGCATGCTTTTCTTGGCATTTTTAGTATCAGGAATTGGATTCAATGGTGTTGTTGCGGTGCTAAGAATGTTCCAGGAATTGCGCTCTGAACGGTTAACTATTGAACCCTATGCATCTGATGGCATCGGCGGACTACAACCCTTCAGCCAACTTTCAATGCTTGCAACTCTTCTGTTTTCGACCGGCGCACTGGGTTTTCCACTCGCCTATGAAGTTGTTCAAGTCGCAGGAGAAATTTCGATTCTTCGATACATGGTTTTCCTCCTTGCAGCCGTTTATATCATAGCGATTCTGGCAGTATTCCTGGGACCAATGATGGCATTGCAGAACATCCTGGGTTCACGTAAAAAGGAATTATTACGCGAGTCGAATCGCTACATGGAAGAGACATTTCAAGAAGCCCGACAAGCAGCGGGCGAAAGCGCACAAATCCAGCTTGATCGACTGAAAACACACTTTGAAGTATTTCATCGACGTCTGGAAAACATCAAGGACTATCCGTATGACCTGCGGATCATCTTCGAGTTACTTATCTCACTGGCTATACCCATCACAGTTGCGGTATTCCAGCACAATTTCCTTTCATCCTGATGCCAACTATTTTCGAAAGGCTGTTCAAGCGTCATGTGGAAACGGGAGATCGCAAATGACCTGGAGAACAACAGCGATTGCAGGTCTCGACCTATTCAGGCGACGCGTCGAGCAGAACGAGCCATTGGCTGAGATAATCAATGATCTGACGCCTTTGCGTTCGGAGCTGGAGGTTTGTCTGGCTGTTGATGATATCCGCACATTCGCAAGTAAACTGAAGGACCTGGACGTACCGCTCATTGATCCGACTCGCGCATTTATCGGTCCACCGGGGCTGCTCCGGGACCAGGGACTTCGACTGTTGCGCAACGTCGCATTGGCGATTGGAATAGCACTGTTGCCGATTGTCATTGCTTTCTTCGAAGGCAATCTCATCAACCCGTCACTTGAGGTAGACGCCGCGCATGCTTACGGATACTGGGCCAACAATGTGCTGGGGCTGGCGACCATCGTCTTTTTTCTCGGACTGTACTTTGGTGAACTGCCGAGGACGCTCTCCCGCCTGGCCCTGCTTGGGCCATTCAAGTTATCGGCTGAACAATGGCGGTCATTTGTCCAGAACGCGAATCGATTGTTCGGGCTCTGGTTCGTTCGCTGGGTGCCTGTCATTGTTTCCTTGGCGGTGATTCTGTGGGCCTACGGGTTCTTTCTCAGTTCTGATCTGAACCACTGGGTGCGACCCGCCAATGCCACCTGGGGTTCTCTCGCCGGCCTGCTGAACATCTGGGTGGTAACGTTCATCCTGATATATCTGATCGCCGTTTTACTCACCGGCCTCGTCGTGACTTATGTTGTATTGAAGTCCCTGTTTCGACATGATCTCGACATTCATCCGCTGCACCCTGATGACTGCGGCGGGCTGAGACCTCTGGGCTCGTTGTCGATGCGCATCAACGCGTTGGTGCTGCCTTTCGGAATCATTGTCGGCATCAACTTGTGGCACAACGCGACGAGCCTGCAAACTCCATTGCTCTCGCTGACATCGATTGTCATTGTTCTGGCCTATGTAGTGGGTGCCGCCACGCTCGTATTCCTTCCCCTACTGGCTGCCCACCAACGCATGAAATCAGCACGTCAGTCAGTGATCGACCGGGTTAGCCGACGCTTTCAGGAACTGAACACGGAATTGATGGCTGAGATTGACAATGGCCGCTCGCCCGATGAACAGAGTTTGAGTGAAATCGAACGTGTTCGTCAAGTGTACGCAATGGCTGCAGAAATGCCCGTTTTTCCGTTCACCTTGAGAAACGTGACAGCTTTCTTCGCCGCGATCGCTCCTCCAGTACTACTGTTCCTGCTTGAGTTCATACTGAGCGACTTGATTTCAACCTGATCCGGGAGGCAATGTGCCTAGATACTCCAATTGTCCCAACTGCGGTGCCAACTCGACCTCCAAATCCGGAAGCCCCATCAACATTTTCAGCTGCAAGAGTTGCTACCAAAGGTTCTGCGGATTCTGCGCCGACGGCAAGAGCGGAATTCTCGTTCGAACGTTCAACTGCCCGGCTTGCGGTTCCTCCAAAACCAGAAAAAGCGGGCAGACCAGCGGTCTGACCTAGGGAACCTCTGAACAAGTCTGCGCGGAGCGCGTTTCAGTCGGAGAAGCCGCAGATCGTGTGGTGCGACGCGAGTGACAGTAGCCATAGCGCCGTTCTGCAGGCAGGTACGGTTTGCCCGCAGGGCAAGAAGTGCCTGCCGGAAGAACGACCAGCGCGTTACGGCCGAGTGGCGCAACGCGCGAGATGCGGCTTCACCGGCGAAACCCTACGGGACGGGGCTTTTCAGCCGGAGTCATGTGCCCGCTACTCTCGATCGTCACCATTCAGACCAGACAGTGATCAGAGTATACGTCTGTCGGAATCGGCTCCGATTGTTGGCGAGCCCGGTTCGCTCCCAGTTGCCGCGTGAAACAGATGACATTCAAGTGACTCCATCAAATCTCACATGCTCCGCGGGTAAACACGTTGTCGCGACCATGTTTGTGGCGGGTGGTAAAGGTATCGGTATCCCGTTCAATCAGGGTCTCGTAGCGATCATGGAAACTGTCCAAGGGATGCACCTCGGCTCGCATGGCCATTCGGGAACCGGACGGAAAGCCAATCCGATGGTCCCCGTTCGGTTCGAACTCCCACTGGGTCACTTCCTGACCACCGTAGACGCTGCACCAGGTTCCACTCAGGTAGTCGGCCGTCAACTTATCCTGCGCTGGCTCGGCAGCCCGAACCAAAGACGCTGAGCCAGCGATCAGTATCGCAAGCAGCACTATGCCAGTTGCGATTCCGCCGGTTCGAATGGGCTCCACATCGATTGTATCTTCCATTTTTCACTCCCAAGCAAATGAACTTGTTTCCCCTAAGTCAGGTACGTAGTTGGGAGCAAAAGACTGTCAGCAATCCTGGATCGAAAACCTGGCAAGGCTGCTGGAGATCCCTCAGGTATCTATTCTTCGAACCGGTCGTGAAACAGGTTATTGGCCCAGGCATAGATGAAAACTCTGCCGCGAACCTGGCCATCGGCGACCACGTATCCGGGGCCGCCTACGGCCAGCCAGTCGCCGTTTCCGTCCATTGACCAGGCAAATTGAGGAGCGAACACAGTCGGCAGCGGCTCGGGCGCTTCCGACATTACGTCCTCCTCGTTCAGCAGCCAGGCCGCCTTGTCCGAATCGCGATAGTAATGAAGTGCCTGTCCCGGTCCCCAGCCGTCCGGTCCGTGGGGCACACCGGCAAGCATCCTGGGCGGCGATGCGGCACTGGCCATGTAGACCGAGTGACCCAGTCTCATATGCAACGCGCCCTCGCCGGCACTGTCTGCCACAAGCCACTCCGGTTTGCTCCAGCCCACGAGGCTGCGAGCAAGGATCATCACCGCCCCGGCCGGACCGGCACCACTGGCGTCGATATGCGTCGGCGCGCCCGCAACCAGGTAGGCGATCGAGTTGCTGGTGGCCAGGTCTACGCTGTGACCGAGCCGGCCAGGCTGGTCGGCGGTGATTGAAAGATCCAGAAACCAGGGGGTGAGATCGTCCGCAGGGGCGCGGTAAACATCGACCCGCCCGGCTTCACCGGTTCCCGTAGCCGGCGCACCGACGGCGAGCAGCACATTGGCACCGAGATAGCCCTGCAGGCTGACGCTGTGGCCGAATTCTCGCGGTATCTCAACGCCTCGGGTTTCAATGCCTGGAACACCCAGTGTTCCATTGAAACTCTGCAGCGGATGCCAACCCACCCCCAGAACTCCCGCGCAGGGTGCAAACGGTGGGCAGTAGAACTGCAGATCCACCGCACCGACGGCCGACGGACCCGGGCCGCCGGCGAGACCGCCACCCCCCGTGACCCTGCCCGGACAACCGATTGCAGCCAGCGGGTAGGTACCAGAATCGGCACTACCCAGAAGACTGACGCTGTGGCCGCAACGCTCCTCCGGATCATTGCCCGGATTGAACAGGATGGATGACAGTTCAAACGGAGCCCCGGCACTCGGCCGGGTGAACAGCTTGGCCCCGCCGGCCTGGCTGGCCCGACCCGGGCAACCAATCAACAGGTTGTAGGCATCCAGGGCCACGGAATAGCCGCATTCCTGGTCAGCTCCCGCCATGGTGAAGAAATCGAAGGGAATACTCTGAGCCAGCGTCCACTGGCCGCCGATCCGCTCGTAGACAAACGCGGCGCCCCCACGTTCAAAATCCGTATGGACCCGGGCACCCGGCGCGCCAACGACCAGAGTGTCGCCGTACATCGCGACCGAGAACCCGAATCGAGGACCGCCAACGGTGCCCTGGTCGAGGAAGTCAGGATATTCTCCTTCGAGAACCGTGACCAGGTCGTGGACCTGATGATCGTCCGGCGGGAGCACGAATCCGGCGACGACCGGACCGGCCAACACCAGTGTTGCCAGTGCCGCAAACCGACTCCCCGCAGGAGAGAAGACCGCTCTCCGTTCGTTTAGTTGAGTCATCGCCCTGCCCGTCTCGATCGGATGGATTCACAGGGTTATACGCAGCAATCGAGCGATCTCGCCAACGCTTACTCAAATTGCCCTTGCGAAACCGTGGAATCCAGCCTCTCGGCGGGACGCTGAGCGGTAGCTGGTGGAAAGCGAAAGCGGGATTGGAATCCGGCGATCTGGGCGTCGAACATCCGGTGCGAAAACAGCAAGCCGTGAAGGAGAACGAGAGTGTCGGGACCATTGCCGGATTCGACAATATTCAGGCGGGCGTTATTCAGGGAATGGATGGCCATCGGATGCTCCTTGGTCCTGGCGATCGCCCTTCAGGCGCCGGCGGCCCGGGTCTTGCGCCGGCGCTTGTTTGCGGCGAACGCGATGCCTTGGGCGTTGAGATCGATGTCGAGTTTCAGCAACGACGAGATGTCGGCATCGCGGCCCAGGTTTCCCCGGCCGTCGAGCAGGCCGGCAAAGTAGTCGGACAGGCGCGCTCGGCAATAGTCGGCCAGCGTGTCGTCGGGCCGGTCACTGATCGCGGCATCGTCGCGCAGACGCTCGGCGAAATCCAGGTGGCGGATGAGCTGGCCGGCCGCCACCTCGATTTCGGTCACGCCACCAAAGTGCGTCGGATACAGGCAGGTCGGCCGTTCATCGACCAGCCTGCGAACAGCCTCTCGCGCCAGTTCGGGTTCGAAATCGGTCGGACTGGTCGATGGGAAAGCAAACATCCCCTCGCGCTGCAGGGCCGGATAGACCAGTCCGAACGCATCGCCGGTGAAAATTGCGTCCGAGGCACTGTCGGCGATGCAGAAATGGTGATTGGCATGGCCGCGGGTATGCAGAAAACGCAACTCGCGGTTACCGAAGCGCAGCGTCTGTCCGTCATCCATGATCCGCACGCGGTCTTCAGCCACTGGTTCGATGGTGCCGTAGATGCGCTCGAATTCGGCCCGGCCATAGACCGCCGAGGCGCTGGCGATGAGCTTTGAGGGGGCGATCAGGTGTGGGGCAGCTCGCGGGTGGGCCAGGACGGTCGCGTTCGGACACGCCCGGGCCAGCAGCGCGGTACCGCCGGCATGATCCAGATGCACATGCGTGATGATCAGATATTCCACCTGCTCGGGTGCCAGCCCCTGCGTCTCGAGAGCCGCCAGCAGCCGCGGCACGGCCGCATTGGTATTGTTGTCAACAAAAGCGGCGCGATCGCCCTCGACGATCAGGTAAGCGGCAGCATATTCCGGGCGTCCGAGATACTGGGTGTCGATAGTGTGGATGTTGCTCGTCTTGTTGCGCATCGTGTCGCTCACCGGAAGTTCGTTCAATCGTAGCTCATTCAATTGACCTGCCGAGCCGTAAAGCTGCGCATCAGGCCGCGGACCCGCATGAACCAAATGGCGCGAAACATTGCTGAGCACCAGCCACCTGCACCCCTGAATGCCAGCGGCGACCGGCGCGGGGCCGATCTCGGTGCAATGCCACAGGCCAGGAGGCCAGGAAGCTGCAAAGTCAGTGTTCGTGGCTGTCCGGTGTTTGAAGCTATAAGATATCAAGGTCGACCAAAAAGCGGCTCTGCCTCGAGGGATTGGAATGACCGCAATCACGCAACTGATCAAACGCGCGAATGGAGGTGATCGCCAGGCAGCCGAGAGTTTGTTTGCGGCCCTATACGACGAACTCAAGCGCCTGGCCCGCTATCAGGTCAACGGCTCGAATGCGCCGATGCAGGTCACCTCCCTGGTTCACGAAGCCTATTGCAAACTCGCTCGCGGCGCTACGCTGACGCTCAATGACCGACAACACTTCTATGCCACCGCGGCGCGCGTGATGCGCCAGGTGGTACTCGATGCGGTGCGGGCCCGCGACGCGCAACGGCGCGGCGGGAGCTTTCAACTGCAGGCGCTGGACACCCTGGCGCTGAACAGTGCGGAAATCGAGCAACCCGGCGAGGATGTGCTGGTCATGGACGCCGCGCTCGGCGAACTGGAGCAGCACGATCCGGACCTGGCCCGGCTGGTTGAAATGCGCTTTTATGTCGGCCTGGAGATTTCTGAGATCAGCGCCTTGATTGACCGTTCGGAGAGTTCGCTCAAGCGCGATTGGCGCCGCGCCCGCGCCTTTCTTTACGCCCGCATTGCCGAAGAGCGTGGGGATAGCACACCAGACGCCTCAGACGCGACCGAGGACTGATCTCTGCCGCACTCTCAAAGGCCTTTCACTGTACCGGCGGGATTGCTATTCTCCAGTCTCGACCACTGCCGGTCTCGGAAAGGGAGGAGCACGATCTGCCATGCGAGACAACAACGACGCCGGTTGGCAGCGCCAGGCCCAACTGTTCGATGAATTGGCCGATCTACCCGGACCGGAGCGCGCCCGCCGTCTGGCCGAGATCGCGACCGAAGCTCCCGGACTGGCCGCTGAACTCGAACGTCTTCTTGCCGCTGACGCAGCCGCCTCGGGCGTGCTGGATCGGTCAATCGAACATATTGCTCCGGAGCTGACAGGCCGCATTGACTCGGATCGGGCCGGCAGCCTGGTCGGTCACTACCGCCTGATCGAGATATCTGGCCGCGGCGGCATGGGCGAGGTCTGGCTGGCCGAGCGCGAGGACGAAGACGGCGGTGGCCAGCAGGTGGCCGTCAAGATCCTGCGCCGCGGTATGAACAGCGAGGACATCCTTGCCCGCTTCATCCAGGAGCGGCGAATCCTCGCGAGTCTGGAGCATCCCGGTATCGCCCGCTTTATCGACGGCGGAATGACGGAGGACGGCCTGCCCTATTTCGTCATGGAGCGGGTAAAGGGCCTGCCAATCACCGATTATGCCAGCCAGCAGGCCTTGACCGTTCGCCAGCGCGTTCGGCTGCTGATGGCCGTCTGTGATGCGGTTGCCTTCGCCCAACAGCACCTGGTGGTGCATCGCGACTTGAAGCCAGGCAACGTGCTGGTTGACGAAGCCGGCCGCGTGCGCCTGCTGGACTTCGGCATCGCCAAGCTGCTCGAGGACGAGCCCGACGGCCGCGTTACCGCCACCGGCCTGCGCGCCATGTCACCGGCCTACGCCGCGCCCGAGCAGATTCTGGGACAAGCCATCAGCACGGCAACCGACGTGTATGCGCTGGGCCTCCTGGGGTATGAGCTGCTCACCGACAGCCTGCCGCAACGGCGCGCAAGTTCCTCGGCGATCGAACTGGCTCGAGAACTGACTCGCGACAGCATCGAACGCCCCAGCTTGGCGCTCAGGCGAGCACATACCACCAAGCCGGATCTGGCCAGTGCCCGCTACCGTCGCGAGTTGACCCGCGATCTGGAACTGGTCGTACTCAAGGCGCTGCGACCGGAGCCCGAACGTCGCTACGCCAGCGCCGCAGCGCTGGCCGCCGATCTGCGCCGCTGGCTTGACGGCAAACCGGTACTGGCCGCTGGCGACAGTACCCGCTATCGGCTCAAAAAATTCCTCAGCCGCTACCGCGGCGCGGTTGCAGCTACCGTGCTGATTGTGCTGGCTCTGGCCGGAGGACTGGCCGCGGCTCTCAACCAGGCCGAACAGGCGCGCACCCAGGCCGCCATTGCAGAGCACCATGCCGAACTGGCCCGCCAGCAATCCGAGCGCTCACTGAGCATGCGCGACTTTTTGATCACCATCTTTCGCCAGGAAAACCCCTTCCGCCGCGACTTTGCCGAGGAACTCACCCTGGCCGAAGCCTTCGACTATGCCGTCGAGCAAGTACCGGAGCATTTCGCCGAGGATCCACACATCCAGGCCGAACTGCTGCGCGAATTTTCCAGCGTGCTGTTGGCCAAGAATCGCGCCGACGAGGCGATGGCACTGCTGGAGCGTGCTGCCGCCCTGCTCGATGGCAGTGACCAGCACGATCCGGCACTGCTTGCCCGTATCCTCGTCGACCAGGCGTCGATCGAGTTCGGGCGCGGCCATCAGCAGGACGGTCGACCATATATCGAGCGTGCCCTGACACTGATGGACGAGCGCGGCTCCGAGGAACCGCGGCTGCTGTCGCACATTCTTCAGGCCCGCGGTGGCCTGGCCAGCTTCTCAGGCGAGAATGAAGAATCCCTCGACTTCTACGAGCGCGCCCTGGCCATCGACCTGATCCACCCGCCACCTACCCGCCTGGAACTGGCCTGGTCGCATTTCTATGTGGCCCACACCCGGCTGATGCTGAATCGACGCGACGCTGCCGAGCCCGAGTTGAATCGCGCCATCGCCCTGGTCATTGAAGCCCAGGGCGAGTCGGCACCATCGCTGTTGCGCATGTTGCAGCTTTCCAGCGACCTCCACTACCTGAGCGGTCGCATCGAGGCCTCGGAGGCAGTCAATCAGCGCCGCCTGGCCATTGCACGCGTGGCCTTTGATGACGATCATCCCTGGATTGCGGAGGCATTGATGGACAGTTCCAGATCCGCCGAGACAAGGGGCGATCTGACCCGGGCGCTGGAGCTTCAAGCCGAAGCCCTGGCCATGCTGGAAAGGCTCGACCATTCGCGCGCACTGATTGCAGCGGCTCGGCTGGCCCGTCTGCATGCGCGCCAGGGCACGGTAGCCCAGGGCAGCAACATGCTTGCACCCTGGCTGACAGCGTGCCTGCAAAACGGTGAGCGCTTCGGAACACGATGCCGCCCGGTCCGCGCCATCGGCAGTGAACTGCTGGCCCTGTCAGGTCAGACCGAAGCCGCACTTGCCATGGCTGAATCGCTGCTCACCGAGTTCGACGCCGCGGCCAGCCCGCACGAGCGCTTATGGGCCCTGGAAGCAGTCGCCACAGCCAGCCGGGCCGCCGGACTATCGGATAAGGAAGTGGCACACCGACAGGAGCTGATCGACCTGCTGCTGACCCTGCACGCGGCCGACCACCCTCGCGTCCGTGCCAGCCTGGCCGAATGCGGGAACTGCCAACCCGGTGCCACGCCATTGGCGAAAGCCGTCTCCCAACCCTGATCATTGCCGCGTCGCAGGGGTCACCGACATCGATGACCCCTGGGAGCGCCATTGCGCGTTCTCCTGGTAGTAACCTCATCTTCGGGAGCGCCACCATGTTTCGTATCAACCTCTTGACCAAAGCAATCGTGCTTCTGTTGTCTGCACTGGTCATCAACTTCTGCGGTCAGTCTGCGCACGCTCAGGAATTTTCCTTCACCCATCAGGAGCATTTGATCAGCGACGGACAAGTCGTGAATGACCCAAGTGATCTGGGCTTCACGTTGGACACTTCGCTGCTGCTGACCGAACAGTCGCCGTTTGCACAGCCGGCCCAGAACGTCCGGGCGTTCGGAGGCAGCTACACAATTCGCAAACAGGCAATTGGCGCTGGCGAGTTTTCGGGTGCAGGCAGCTATCGGCTGACAGGCACGGTCGCCGAACTCGGTGCGGCGGAGTCAAATTCCCCTCGGTTCCGTTTGATCGGCGGCTTCCATGGTCCGACCGAGCTGATTGACTCGATCTTTTGCGACGCTTTCGAAGCCCCCGGTTGCCCCTGAGTCTGGGCAACGGAAAAGTCTGTTTGGTTTTTTTATTTTCCCCTTATCCTGAATGGAGTAGATCATGTCCACGTTTCGCATTTTGACCTTCCTGGCGGTTGCCAGTTTGATGTTTTCCGCGGCAACGCCCGCCCTGGCGATGGGTACCTCCTTCAGCTATCAGGGCAGCCTGGAGGATGGGGATGTCCCCGCTCACGGCAGTTATGACTTCGAGTTTCGTCTGATCGATTCCGGTGGCTCTACCATTGCCACCAATCTGCGCGACGATGTCGCAGTCGTGCGTGGAGTGTTCACGGTGCAGTTGAACTTCGGCAGCGCCGGGAACCTGTTCCCTGGCACTTTTGTCCGTTTTCTCCAGATAGGAATCCGACCGTCAGGCTCGGCGAGTGCCTACGAGTTCCTGGCGCCACTGACACCGATCCACCCCGCACCCTATGCCCAGAGGGCGGATTCCGTCACCAGTGGAGCGATTCTCGAGGAAAGCATCGCTGCATCAGCGGTGACAAACTCCAGGCTGGCAAACACCTCCGTCAGCAGTGCGAAGCTGGCCGATGGCGCGGTCACCAACGCGAAAATTGCCAGCGGTGCAGTCACCAGCGCGAAGATTGCCAACAGTGCAGTCACCAACGCGAACATTGCCAATGGTGCAATCACCAACGCCAAAGTGGCGTCGGGGACGCTGACCATGAGTCGCCACGCCGGGGTGTTCTTCAACGGCACCATCGGCTCGCTGGTCGTCGGTGCTGGCGCGTGCATCAACTTCAACATCCCCATCGCCGGCGCCCTCGCCGGCGACTTCCCGATGATTGCCCTGCAGGCGGGCCAGAGCTTGCCCGCCGGAATGACGCTGACTGCAACCAGGGTGCCAAGCAATGGGCAGATGGAGTTACGAGCCTGCAATGTCGGCAACGCCACGTCGAGCTGGAACCAACTGAACCTGATCTTCATGACCCTCAGGTGACACATGACTGGAGTGATGTCAGAAGGCATCGCGCTGTTCTACGGCGTCGGTTTCGGCCTGATCGGAAAACTTGGCCCCCCGGAGTTTTATGGCGTAGCGATCGCCATCTTTATGGCCCAGGCAATGCTGTCGATGCTATGGCTGCGGCGTTTCCCCCAGGGCCCGTTGGAAACCTTGTGGCGCCGTATGACATACGGCGCTGTCGCAACCAAAGTGGGTAATCCCGGTTAACCAAGATACCGCTGCACACACCGTGCCAGCTGGTGGCGGTTCGTTGCCTGCATCTTCAGCAGTAAACCGCAATCGAAGTCCTGGACATCAAAGACCTGCGCGATCTCCTGCTGCAATCGAATGAACAGGTGGGCGGTGCACTCGGCATCGGCCAGCGCGCGGTGGAAACGGCCCGTTGAGGGCAAGCACAGTGTCCTGACCAGGGTGGCGAGTTTGTGGTTGGGTGCGGCCGGGAACAGGCGCCGGGCCAGCAACAGCGAGCAGATGAACCGGTCGCGGGATCTCGAGCCAGGCCTGGCGGTGCTCGCTTCCCAGAATTTCCGGTCGAACGCTGCATTGTGCGCAACGATCGGTCGGCCGCCGGCAAAACCCACCGCCTCGGTCATCACCTCCATAATTGAAGGTGCTTTGCGCACCATGGCGTTGCTGATGCCGGTGAACGCCTGAATATCCGGAGGGATTGGGACGCCTGGATTCATCAGACTCTGGTAGCGGTCCACAATTTCGCCACCGCTGACCAGCACCACCGCAATCTCGGTCGGCCGCGCGCCATGGGCCGGGGAGAGTCCGGTGGTTTCAAAATCGATGACGGCGTAGCTGTTCATGGGTTCGAAAAACGGACGGGACCGGCGCAGTATACCCGGGC
>Ga0076930_100256_pt1 | contig 64188 bp, 60 predicted proteins | sample HotLakConsoUCCRE_FD_71149 | JGI IMG/M metagenome (GOLD analysis project Ga0076930, IMG submission 71149) | Hypersaline microbial mat communities from Hot Lake, Washington, USA - Hot Lake Consortium UCC-RE (version 3) (version 3) ...
TGCGCGATATGCCCGTGCGCCGTGCAATCTCGCGAATGGGCATCTTGTCTCGCAGCGCCCATGTTCTGATTACCTTCAAAAATCCCATGTCGATCACTCCATTTGCCCCCAGCTGGTTCAAGCCGGGGCAAGGTTGCACATGGGTCAATTCTCAATGACAGTTTTGGCGATTACCGGGTCAAATCTCAGTGGCAATCAACAAACCTGAGCTTGTAGGTGATCAGGATCGGCTCTCGTTTCATGCAAACCTCATAATCGTCAATTCCATCACCGCGCTGCGCTTTCGATCAGGGCGATTTCTTCGCGGGTCAATTTGTGGAGGCGATAGATCGTCTGGTTGATCCGGTTCTCCAGCGTGGCGATTTCGGCCTCGTCGGTGGCGATGCTGGTTTGCAGGCTGATGACTTCGGCCATGATGTGGGCATCGGCGCTGGGGCTGACCTTGCGCAGCATGTCGGCCAGCTTTGCCCCAGTGGTCTTGCCCGTTACCTCGGTTCGGCTGGCCATGACCGACCATTGCGCCAACAGGAAGGGGGCCTCGGCGGGTCGGGGGAAGATGCTGGTGATGGCGGGGATGCCGTCGACCAGAAAGCGCAATTCGCCCCGCACCAGTTCGGCGGAAAGGGGGACGCCGGGTTTCAGATGCTCGCCCAGGGTCGTGTGGCGGGCGTCGATTTCCTTGGCGAGGCGCTCTTTGGCCCATTTGCGGCGGTCGGTCCCGGTCAGGCGCTTGGGGGCTTGGTCTTTCAACTCGTCCAGACCGGGCAGGCCGGGGAACAGCCATTCCAAGGGGCGCGGACGGATGCGGACAGCGCCCAGACGGGCCGCGATGTCGGCCAGTGCCTGCCTGCGCTGATCGTGTAGAACCTGCAAGCGTTCGGCATCCCGCGCCAGCGCGGCTTGATCCTCGGGCGGGGCCTTGGGGATCGGCAGAGGTGCGATGAACTGCTTGTTGGCAGACCGGAAGTCGCCCCGGAAAGGCTTGGAAATGCGGCGGAAGGCAAAGTCAGCGGCGGGTGCGTTCAAGACTGCGGCGAGATACCAAGGTGATACGTTTCTGGCAGAACTGACTGCCCCAACGTCAACGTTGTCGAGATAGAACAAGCCATCAGGGTCAACTGAGCAAGCGACGCTCATTACCAGACGGGGCACGATGACTTTGGCGGTCTCCTGTTTGTCGAGGTTCTTCGGATAGTTGTAGGCCCACCATCCATCATCGGTATCCATCTTGCTGCTTTCACGAGAGCGCAGCGCCTCCTCGTGCCCTTTAAGATAGGCCCACGCATGCGGGTAGTCGTCGGCAAGCTCGGAAGCCGAAAGAAGCCGTGATCGGCCATCAACCACGACATAGGGGAACAGAAGATGCGTGTCCGTCTGTGGCGTCAGATAGCGGCTGGCGTGAACCCCCGAGACCAACGGCTTCATCATCTCGTCTTCGATCTCGACCACCCGGCCCCGCGTGGCCCCCTTGGGCGGCTTTTCCTCGTATCGGTTCGGCCCAAGGCGTTTCAGGTGGTAGATGTGATCGGCGCTGGTCTGGATGCCGACAAAGATGTTGCGTGACACGGCGGGGTCATCCAGCCGCCGCCCGGTCTTGCCCAGCTTGTCGATCAGGTCGCGTTCCTTGCCCGTGACCAGCAGCCAGCGATCCCCGAAGGACAGGCGGGCATAGGGAAGGTGGATGTCCTTCGCCTCCCACGGGCTTTCGGCCACCACGCCGTTCGGGGCCTGCACCACGGCAACATGGGTATTCGGCTGTTTCGAGAAGAACATGAGGGCGGTGTAAACCGTCGCCTCGTCGAAAATCTGGTAGGAACCAAAGTCGATCCAGCCCCACAGATGGCGGCCCTGTTCGACAAAACCGCGTAGCCCCGCGCCGTATTCGTTCATCTGCCAAACCGAGGGGGCGATGTAGCCCAGCCGCCCGTTGTCGTTCAAAAGCTGGATGCCCTTTTCGACAAAGGGCAAATAGAGGTCGAAATTACCGGTCTGTGTGCTGGCATAGGCCCCGCCCTGGGCCGGATCGCGGGTGAGGAAGGCCGCCATATCGGCATGGACCTTGCGGAAGTTCTGGAGCTTCACATAGGGCGGATTGCCCACCACGCAGTCAAAGCCACCCCGCTCGAAAACGCCGGGGAAGGCGGCTTGCCAGTCAAAGGCGTTGATCCGCTCTTGCTGCTCGGCGGTGTAAGGGGCGAGGCCCGTGAAGAACTCTGGCCCGATCAAGCTGTTGCCATCGCGGATATGGTCATCGAGCGAGGACAGCGGCTTGTTGGACCGCGCGGTGTGGAGCCAAAGCGCCAGCTTGGTGATCTCGACCGAGGCGGGGTTGATGTCCACTCCATAGAGGTTGCGGCGCAGAATGTCGCGGATCGCGTCATCGGTCCAATCCTCGTTTGCCATGGTCTGGCCGATCTGGCGACGAATGCTGCGCACGGCTTTCCATTCGTCCAGCAGGTAGGCCAGCGTCGTGATCAGGAACGCACCCGACCCGCAGGCGGGGTCAACGATGCGGATGTCGCGCAATTCGGTCTCGTAGGCGTCGATGGCCTCCTTCGTCGGCAGCTTGTCCTGTTTCTCGGAAGGCCAGCCGCATTGCGCCTTGAGGTCGGCAAGGCGACGGCCCACGGTTTCATCCACGATCCGTTCCACCACCCATTCGGGCGTGTAATAGACCCCGTCGCGCTTGCGCTTGCTTTCCTTGTTGATGGACTTGCGGCCATCCTCCTCGGCTTCGAGGATTTCCAGTTCGGTGATCGACTGTTCAAAGATGCGGCCAAGGGTGTAGAGGCCGATGTTGCGATCCGGGTCGCGCTTGGCGGCGGTTGCGGGTTCGCCGCTGACGCCTGCTGCCCAGCCCGAAGCATAGTTGTAGCTGGCCGACAGGTAGAGCAACGTCAGCTTGTTGGCGGCAAGGCTGGCCTCGTTCTGGCCCTGCCCGCGTTCACAGAAGACGCTGTTCGGGATGTGCAGTTTTTCCAGTTCGGGATCAGGCGCGAACAGCCCGCCGTTGAACTGGTTGATCTGGTGATCGCCGAACGAGGTCGCCCCAGCATTCATGGCCGAGAACAGCCGTCGCAGCCATTGCCAGATTTCCGTGCCGTTCGGATCGAAGAACTGATCGTCAGCCTGCCGGATCAGGTAATCGCGCAAAAGCTGAGGCGGGAAGCTGAGGGCGCGGCCCATGTCTTCGCAGAAGAAGACAAAGATCGCCCGGTCGAGGATTTTCTGGGCCAGCCGCACCAGACGCCCCTTGGTGCCGGGGAAGCGGTCTGTGCCCGGCCCATTGTGGGCAAGGAGGGCGCGGTAGAGGTGTTCGCGGAAGCCGCGATATTCCTGATAGAAGCGGTTCTCAAGCTCGCTCTGCTGGAACCGCTGGCGCTGGATCAGAGACAGCAGTTCGGGCCGCCCGCTGGTGCCCCGCACGATGAGCTGGTCTCGGTGGAACAAGCGCGAGAACAGGAAACGGTCGAACCGCCCCGCCTCGTCAGTGTCCAGAAGCGTAGCGTTCTGGAACAGTTCCTTCTTTTCGATGGCAAAGCTGATGAATTGCCGTTCGCCGCGATCCGACCAGTAAAGCCGGAACTCGTTCATGTCGGTGATTATGGCCCAGGTCGGAATGATCGGTTCATATCCGAACATGCCCTTCCGTGCTGCGTAGAGATAATCGAGGCCCTGTTTTACAGGCGAGCGCGAATTACCCTTGCGTTTTTGCGGCGCATCAAGGGCACTTTTGATGTCCTTGAACTCGACCAGAACTTGCGGAATTGGCGATGCCTCGTCAGGGGTGAAGTGCCCCAAGGCCGCATCAGCCTCACCTTTCCCACCTGTCTGCCCTGCTCCAGCAACTGGAAATGCAGGGTAAAGCGAGTAATTCTGCTCACCGCCCGCCTGCCCAGCTTGGACATAGCCCCACGTTGCACTGAAGAACTCTTGCAGCAATGCCGATTGCGCGGTTGTTTCTTTCTGTGTGCCCCGAGCAGCCCAGCGTTTCAGCCTTTCGAGAAGCTCGTTCTCCTCTGGGCTATCTTTGAAGGTTTCATATTCATGCGCCCAAACGGACCGAAGAAACGACTTTGAAATAAAGGAGTTCTGAATATCGCCCATTACGCCCCAACCCGATTTGAAATTCGACCGATCATGAGGGAATCCACTGGAGCGTTGAGGGACATTTAAAGCACGACGCTTTCTTGAAGAAACAAAGGTGTTGCAATCTACCCTCGTCAAGATCGGTAAAATATGTTGGATGCCGACAGAATGTCAGAGCTGTGTTTCCCGCCAAGCCATCTCACTTTGCAATTCCCTACAGCTTGCGTCCAGCAAAACCTACATCCCTAAGCTGTTTCCAATTCTCTGCAAAAACTCAATCCCGCCCTTGCGTTCGTCCCCTGAGAGATCACCCGTACATTTTTCTTCAATACCCAGCACCGCTGCCCTCGCCTCTGGCAAGATTTCCCGGGAGTGCTCTGTCAGGGTAACGACAACGCCCCTAGCGTCGTTTGGGTCGGGTGAGCGGATGATGAACCCCGCGCCCTCGGCTCGTTTGAGGGTGGAGGCCATGGTGCTGGTCTCGATATCCAGTTTGCGAGCAAGACTTGAAGGGTAATGCGGGCCACCCCTGTCGATCAGGTCGATCATACAGAATTGTGCAAAGCTCAGGCCATAGGGACGAAGCGCCTCGGTCAAGGCGCGATTGACAGCGCGTGCGGCTGTGTTCAGCGGGTCTATCACACGCAAGTCCGGGAAATCTGTCATCTTGAAGCCTTGGTCATGCGGCGGAATCTCTGCGGTGACGTTACCCCTTAAAAAGCTACACGTCTACTTATCCTCGCTCAAGATGTGAGCGGTTAGCAAGAAAGTCGACCTCCCACAAAATATATTCGAAAGATACTTGACGTGTAGCTTTACTCCACCTATCTCCACTTTACCTACACGGCTAGCTATCTGGCGAGAGCACCGGCTGGCCATATCAACAATGGATACGATCATGACGAACCCGTCCCCCTCGAACCCCCACCACCTGTCCGGTTTGCGCACCCCGGTTGTTGTCCGGTTTTATGCTTTTCTGTTGTTTGTCAATAAGATGATCGACGCAGAGCGGGACCTGTCTGGCTATTCCGGACAAGACCCCGCGGTGGATGCCTGGATTCGTGACGCCGAAAACGCGCATACGGCAACCCTCGGGGAAGCCGCGATTGTCATGTCATTGCCCGCGCTGACCGAGGTCGATGTGCGCTTGAAGGCTATTGCGCGGCTGTTCCTTGTCGCGATGAAGAGCAGCGATCCTGACCAGATGGCCTATTTGCGCCATCGGGCCAGTCAGACGCAGGTTTTCCTGCTGCCGTGGGGTGATCCTGTCAGTTTCCGGCTGAACCAGCTGATCTTGAAGGGATTGACCCTTTTCGAAAACTACGCGGCCCTCGACGATGGCATGATCGACGTTGGCCCTGACGAGACGCCGGACCGTGGTCGGGACGAAACAGCCCCGAACCTGTGATGCTCTGGCTGCCCCAAAGCATCGCCATCGCTACTCAATCCTCCCTAACGTTACAGGTGCGACCATGCCCGAACTGCCCAACACGCGGGATCGTTCCCCTCACGCTTTCCGCGAAACATTGAACCAGTCGCGGCTCTGGGTCTCCCACCGTTCGCGTCATGTCCCCTCCTGTGGGTGGTCGGATTATGACGGCCCCATTGCCCCGGACTGGCACCGCATGGCGGATGAGAAAGGTTTTCGCATTGTTGGGCGGATCCGTGATCGTTTTCACCTGACGCTTGAGTGCAGGGCATGTGGGGCACACACGGCGGTGAAACTGTTCGCTTTGCGGGACTCTCGCCCTCGTTGCGGTGGTTGTGCGGCAATCAAGCGCCAGAATGCCGCCGATGGGGCAAAGCTCGTATTCCTGCGACGCGACCCTCAACACCATAAATACGGGGTCTTCCGTGCGCCCTGCGGGCATGACGTGCGGCGTCAATTCGGCTTTGTCGAAAAAGTCAGGAAGGGCGAGGCCGATGTCAAATGCCGTGTTTGCCTGATCGAAACCGAAAAGGCCGAAGCCTTGGCGCAAGGCTGGGAACGTGTTGGGCCTGACCCGGACGGCAAGGCGAATTACCGCTTGTACCGTCACCGTTGCGGCCATCATCAGAGGGTTGCACGTGTCAACATGCGCAACGGGCAATGCGACTGCGCCGCATGCGGTGAAAGCTGGTCATCCAAGCCTTCGGTGATTTATCTCGCCCGAATTCAGCTCTCTTCCGCAAATCTTGATGTGGTCAAGCTTGGATACAGCGCAAATCCGAAACGCAGGTTTCGGCATCAACTTGGGCTTTCGAAGTTGGCCAAAGTCACGTTCCTGAGGCTTTTGCCAATGCCAACCGGGCATGACGCCTGCGCCGCCGAAAAGCAGGCGAATGCCAGCCTTGTCCGGGATTTTCCCGATGGCGTTGTGCCGATTGCCACCTACTCGGCCCATATCAACGTGGTTTCCGAGATTTATCGCCCGGCACTGATACGTGAAATCACCACACTGATGGATCAGATCAAGGCGAGATTGGTCGCTGCTGACACCACGCGGTGACGGCCCCTCGGCCCAGCCCTCCGAAAAACCCAATGCAATGAAACGCATGCGAAAGTGCGGGAGAATACCATGACGCAGTCAACAACACGAAACGACGGCCAGAAATGGCGTTCCTTCGCCAATGAGATTCTGGAGCAGCTTGCGCTCCCGCCTCACGCAAAATGGGCATTTACGGATTGGCATGGCATGCTGATCGCTGCTTCAGCCTCGACAAAGCCGAAAGCGCATTGGCGTCAAAAGAAGCTCAGCGGCTTTTGCGAACCCGAGGGCAGAGATCAGGCGCCGGGCGATGTCGGGCAACCCCATGTGGAGTCGATCCTCGATGAAATCGAAATGGATTGGCAGGAAAACATGGGCCGCATCCTGCCCGCTTGTCCGGAACATCACCAACGGCCACGGGCCGAAGGCGTGATGATGGCAGTTCAGCTTGCCCGTTGCTTTGTGACACCAGAGGGCTTTGCAAATGCATTCTGCAAGCCGGGCAGCATTCTGTTTTTGCGGTCGCCTGCTGGCTACTCTCCGGGCATGATGACAAACATTCTACGGGCCATCGTCGCCAGCCCGGATCTTTGTCCGGGGCTGCACAGGCCGGATGCCCGTAAGGTCAGCGAATTGCTGGGCAGCGCAGCTGCCGGGAAGGAAACGGGATATTTCGGACTGGCCAAAAGCTTCGAACATGTGATCGATGAGGGCCGCCCTTTGCTGCTGGTAGGCGCCAACCCTTCGACACTTCCTGCAAGCTTTGCCCGTGTTCTGGAAGCCGAAATCAACCTTCCGGAATTGGACCGCGAAATGCTGCGGGTGATCCTCGGCCATCTCTACCCCGGACAGATCGTGCATGAGACGGACATTCCCGCTTCCATCAGCGCCGCAGAGGTTGCAGCGCTGACGCCCGAACAGCTGACAATCGCCGCCCGTGCGCCAAACCCGATTGGAGCGGGGCAAGTGCTGGTCAGGTTGCTGAACAAGGGGAAGATTTCAGCGGCCCCGGGACTTGCTGATTTTCCGCTGGCCGCCGACGTTCGGGAACCCGTTGAACAAGTCCTTGCTGATTTGCGGGACTGGCAAGCAGGAAAGATCCGCTGGAAAGACGTAACCAGTGGTTTGCTGCTTGAAGGCCCTCCGGGTTGCGGAAAAACGGAGCTTCCCAAACTTCTCGCCCGTGACGCAGGGTTTCCGGTCTTTGCCGGATCGCTGTCAAAATGGCAGTCAGAAGGCGCCAGATCGAGCGATCTGCTTCAGAAAATGCGGGCATTTTTCGATCAAGCGATGCAAGCCAGCCCTGCAATTGTCTTCATCGATGAACTGGATGCGATCGGAGATCGGGACCGCCCGCATGATCAGAACTCCTCATGGACTGCAAGCATTGTGGCAGGATTGCTGGAATGTCTTGATGGATTTGATGGACGGGAGGGTGTCGTCGTGATCGCCGCCACGAATTTCGCAAACAGGATCGACGCTGCCCTCACACGGCCGGGCAGGTTCGATTATCTGATCAAAATGGACCATCCGACACCTGATCTGCTGCCAGCCGCGTTTCGGTGGCACCTCGGGAATGATCTGAGGGATGCCGACCTTACCTCTGTTTGCGCAAGGGCGGTTGGTCTGTCCGGTGCGCAGATCGCAAATGCGGTCAAGACAGCCCGTGCCACCGCACGGCGGGAACGGCGTGAATTGGATGCAGATGATCTGACAACAGCAGTCGAACGGATTCGGCCATCCATCGCACCCGAGATCGGTTGGGGTGTCGCCCTGCACGAGTCCGGGCATGCCATCGTTGCGCATGCGACGGGCCGGGCGCAGCCAAAGCTCCTGTCACTGTATCAAGGCGGCGGGCAGGCTGACATGACCCAGCTTCCCAGCGCGATGCGCCGGTCTGACATTGAGGGTGATATCGCTTTGCTTCTTGGCGGGCGGGCCGCTGAACGCCTTGTTCTCGGGCGCCCCAGCGGCGGCGCAGGTGGGGGACAGCACAGTGATTTGGCCAAAGCCACGGAAAGAGCGACCGGTCTTGAAATGTCATATGGGCTGGGAGAAAGCGGAACGGTCTGGATGGGGCCCCCAAACACAGCCGTCGATCGCTTGCGGTTTGATCACAGCCTGAAGGAACGGGTCCAGGACCATCTCACCCGTGCGGAAAGTGCCGCATTGGCAATCCTCAAGGAAAATCGCGAAACCCTGATCGCAATGGCCAGAATGCTGCTGGATAGAGGAAGTCTTTCCGGCTCGGATCTTGCCGGACTCCTGTCAGGCGTCAAACTCGTGTCGATGAGAAACGAGGTCAAGATCACCTCATCTTACGGCTGCATTGAGCATGTGGTGGTCGAGAGTGCCGGTTGATAAGATGCAATACTCATCCGAATGCCTCACGGTTAAAATATATCCCGCGCCGATAGGCGCAGGGCGGTTATCCAATAGAGAATATAATAAAGAACTGCCAATTAAGACATCTAAAATTTTTAATATCTGGAATTTCAATATCTAGTAGTTAACCAAATTAATTCCAGAAAAAATTCAATAAAGTCAAATATGTGGACAACTCCAATCAAGGGGGCGAACTTGCAAAGATCATATGGTAGTGACAGCGAAATCAGTTTTGATCTGGAGTTTTCCACTCAAAGACTGCCCGAGTTTCGCATGCTGTACATTCGTCAGAATGTAGCAGCCCTTCGATTGAAAGATGGCCGATGCAGCAAGGAGAGAATTTTTCTGCGAAGATGCTCTGGGGCATTGAAAGCCCCCAGTAAGGATATTGTTTTCAGATTGCCCTTGAAGAAAACGCACTTGGCAAAACACATTCTTTGCCCCGGTGGATTATACGCCCGGCAAATCGTGGCGACGGTTATCGCTGATGGGGCGGCGGGTTTCACATACTCAGGTCGGTCAATCGCCCGATCCGAGGCTGTTGGAACTCGTACGGGCATTGGCTCGGTCGGATGCAAGGAAAGACCAACTCAAATCGGCCGGAGGTGACACATCATGCCAAAGAGAATGCGTGCCGTCATCTATGCAAGATACTCAACAGACCTGCAGAGCGAGCGATCAATTGACGATCAGGTGGCGCTATGTCGTGAGTTTGCGCAAAAACAAGGGCTGACCGTCCGCGAAGTCTATTCCGACAAGGCCCAAACGTCTGCCAGTTTGATCGGGCGAGATGGTATCCTACGCCTGGTCGAGGATGCTCGTGCCGGTAAATTCGATGTCGTGGTCGTAGAGGCCCTTGATCGGATCAGTCGAGACCAGGAGGATCTGGCAGGTATCCATAAGAGGCTGACATTTGCGAATGTAGATATTCTTGCGGTCCATGACGGCTTGGCCGACGAAATTCAGATCGGCATCCGGGGGCTGGTCGGATCACTGTATTTGAAGGATCTGAAGAAAAAGGTACGTCGTGGCATGCAGGGTGTGATCCGCGACGGTCGTCATGCCGGTGGCAAAGCCTATGGGTATGAACCGATCCCCGGCAAACCGGGTGAGATGCGCATTCTGGATCACGAGGCGGATGTCATCCGTAGAATCTTCAAGGAATATCTCGCAGGGCGGACCGCCCGCGAGATTGCCAACGGCTTGAACGAGGACGGGGTCATTGCGCCACGCGGAGGCTCTTGGAACGCCTCAACGATCAACGGGAACAAGGAACGCGGCCACGGCATCTTGTTGAACCCGCTGTACACGGGCGATCTGGTCTGGAACCGCATTACAATGATCAGGCATCCAGAAACGGGGCGTCGCGTAAGCCGCGTGAACCCCGAAAGCGAGTGGATGCGCAAAGACGTGCCTGATCTCGCCATCATCGACCGTGACACATGGGATGCAGCTCAAGCCCGAAAGACGTCACGAAGCAAGGCACACAGCCACGGAAGGCGTGACCGTACCCCAAAGCGCCCGTTCTCCGGCCTGCTGCGTTGCGGCAAGTGTGGCGGGGGCATGTCTATCCATGACCGTTCGGGATCCGCGATCCGGATCAGGTGTTCCACTGCCCGCGAAAGCGGGTCATGCGACAATGACAAGCGGTATCGGTTGGACAAGATCGAGCATGCCGTCCTGGAAAAGCTGAAGGCGGAACTGGCTGACCCGATCTATGTGAAGGAATACCTCAAAGCCTATTTTGACGAGCGCCGCACCCTGATCCGAGAAACAGAGCGCAATCGATCCAGCATCGAGAAGGAGTTGACCGAGACACAGGGGCGCCTCGCACGGCTTGTTGACCTTTACACACGTGGGGTGATCGACGGCCCTGCCGCCGAAAAGGACATCGCGGAGGCAACTGCCAAAAGAAAGGTTCTCGAAACCCGACTCGCGGAGCAGGAAGAGCCCGAAGTGGTCGAACTTCACCCCGCAACTTTGGAGCGATATTTCGAAACGATTGACACCCTTATTTGGAAGCTAACCGACTTGAACCCCCAATTTGACCGCGAGCTGGTCGAAACGCTTCACAAGATCATCGCGAGGATCACGGTTTTTCCTGCTACAGATCAAGGGGTTACGATCGAAGTGACAGGGTGGCTACAGTCCCTGATCGGGGTCGTACCGGGCCATGTGGGGGGAGTGATGGTAGCGGAGGAGGGACTTGAACCCCCGACACGCGGATTATGATTCCGCTGCTCTAACCAACTGAGCTACTCCGCCGGACCGAGAGTGCGTTTAAGTGAGCCCGCCGGGGGCGTCAAGCCCCCAAGGCGCGCGGCTTTCAAGATTTCGGCACCATCTGCGCAAGGGTGACAAACACTTGGCGTGCAGCCTGTTCCAGCGCCTCTGGCGACAGGTCACGCAGCGCGATCTGGTGACGTTGCGGTGGGGTGCGCGACACGCAGGCATAGCGCGGGTCGTAATGTTCCGCGATCAGGCTTTGCGCCAAGCGGGCGGGCTGTGCGGCCATGGCTTGCCACGCCTGAACCTGCGCTGCAGCATGGTATTTGCGCAAACCGTCCAATGTCTTTTCCAGAAACGCAGGATCCTTCGCGATGTCCGCGTAGCGATGGCCAATATAGGCGGCTCGCGCGGGCAAGGGCGCCGATATCTCTATCACGCTGGCGCTGCGCATGGCATCCCACAGGGCCGGCGGCAACCGGATAGACCCGATCCTGTTCGACTCTGCCTCGATCAGCACGGGCCGCGCCGGGTCCAAGGCGGCGATCGCCATGGCCAAGCGCGTCTCGAACAGTTTCTGCGAGGGTTGCGCGGTTGTGCCCCCAAAAACCGACCCACGATGTTCGGCCATCCCTTCCAGATCAATCACCTGCGCCCCATGCGCGGCGGCATGGTGCAGGATGTCGGTTTTACCAGTGCCCGTCCCGCCGCTCAGAAGCACAACAGGTGCCGGGAAGGGCGTGTCGTAAACTTGTGCGCCGACAAGCGCGCGCCAGCATTTATACCCCCCGTCCAGCACCGAAACGCGCCATCCGATCTGCGACAGGATCGTGGCAAACGACCCCGATCTTTGCCCGCCGCGCCAGCAATAGACCAAAGGTTGCCAACTGCCCGGCTTCGCTGCCAGCGCAGTTTGCAAATGATGCGCCGCATTGCGTGCAACAAGTGCCGCGCCAAGCTTGCGGGCGGCGAACGGGCTGTCTTGCTTGTAGATCGTTCCGACCTGCGCGCGTTCTGCGTCCGACAGAACCGGCAAGTTGATCGCGCCGGGCACATGGTCTTGGGCGTATTCGGACGGGGCGCGCACATCGATGATCGTGTCGAACCCTGCGCTGTCGAGCGCGCGGATGGTCGTTGGCCTGTAGCGGGGAAGTGTCATGCCCCGTGCTATAGCTGCTCTGGCGCTGGGTGACACGCCAAAAAAAATGGCGCGGACAAGCCGCGCCAAGGTCAGAGAGAACTGGATGGCGCTTAGGCGCGCCAGAAGGGTTTTTGTGTCTCGCGCAGGGCTTGCCCTTCGGTCAGGCCAATATCGCGCCTGCCATGGACGTCCAGCTTGGCAAGATCGGCGCGGGTGCGGCGGCGTTCCGACCACTTCGCCACAGCCACGGCCACGCGCAGCGCCAGAACAGAAACCGCAGGCAGCGTGGTCGCAGCCGTCAGATAGTCCAAGGCGGAACGGTTCATGGTCTGTGTCATGGCGAAACCCTTTCATTTGTATTGACACAATAAGGAATTATTTGGCATTTACACGATACAAACACTCCCCCTCGCTGTCCAAGGAAACATTGTTATGGATACAATTTTGCAGCACTACATGCCGGGGGGTGGGCGCTCCAAGTTTCGCGACGTGGTCGCCGCAATTCGGTCTGCAATCGCGCAAGGCAGTCTTGCGCCGGGCGATCAATTGCCACCCGTCCGCGATCTGGCATGGAAGCTGGATATGACACCGGGCACCGTCGCACGCGCCTATGCGGCGCTGACGGATGAAGGCATTACCGAAGGGCAAGTAGGGCGCGGCACCTTCATCGCCCCCCCCAGCACGCCCGTGCAATTCGTGCCAGAGCCGTGGTTTGACGCGGGCTTGGCGATAGAGGCCGAGGCAGATGACCAAGTCAGCCTATTCGCCACCGCCCTGCCCGATATGGGGCAAGTGGCGCTGATCCATTCCGCCTTCGCGCGGCTGGGCAGCCGCTCGCCACGCGACCTGCTGGCCTACCCCTCGCGCAGCACCTTCGAACCGGCACGCCGTGCTGTTCTGCATTGGCTGTCGGGGGCCGCGCTTGGCCCAATCGATCACGAAGACCTTGTGTTGTCACATGGCGGACAATCCGGCGTTTCGTTGGTGATGCAATCGGTTTTGCACGGGCGAAAACCCGTCGTCTTGCTGGAAGAGCTGACCTATCCCGGCTTTCGCCGCGCCGCGCAATTGCTACGGGCCGATGTCGTGTCGGTTCCGATGGATGCGCAGGGCATCATCCCGGAAGCGCTGGCCGAGTTGGCACAAAAGCATGACGCGCAGCTTTTGTGCACCTGCCCCGAAGTGCACAACCCGACCGGTATTTTCACACCGGAAGAACGGCGCATCCAGATTGCAGAGGTCGCCGCACAGCACGGGCTGCACATTCTGGAGGATGATTGTTACCGCGTGGGCGATGCACGGGCGTCCAGCTACCGTGCGCTTTTGCCAGAGCTTGGGTGGTATGTGTCATCGCTGTCAAAATCGCTGACACCGGCCCTGCGAATCGGCTTTACCGTGGCCCCGCGCGCGCATGCCAGCACCTTGCGCCGTGCTGCCGAGCACGGATTCTTCGGGCTGGCACGCCCCTTGGCCGACCTGACAGAGGATTTGCTGCTGCGCCCCGAAACAGCAGAGGTCGCCGAGAAGGTGCGCGCCTGCTTGCAAAGCTATACACGCGTGGCGGTGAACGGGCTGGGCGGGTATGATCTGCGCTGGGGCGATGACATCCCGTTCCTGTGGCTAAACTTGCCAGACGGCTGGCGCGCGGGGTCTTTCACCAAGGCCGCCGCCAGCCGGGGGGTGCAATTGCGCTCTGCCGAGGATTTTGCGCTGCGCGACGCGCGTGTGCCCCATGCCGTGCGGATCGGGATCAACGCACAAATCGCGCTGCCCCGGTTCGAGAACGCAATCGCCCGGCTGCGCGACCTGCTCGACAACCCGCCAGAGGGGATGGTGGTCTAGGCTAGGCAACAGGATCGCACCGTCGCGCCTGAGCGTGAAGCACCCTAGGCGGCAACCATGGCGCCATCACGCTGCAAATGCGCCAAGGTCTGGTCCAGCGCCCGGCGCGCCCGGCGGATCAACTCATCAATGTCATCGGTCGCAATCACCAAGGGCGGCGCGATAATCATCCGGTCGCCCACATGGCGCATGACCAGATTGTTGGCGAAGCAATACTCGCGGCAGATATATCCGGCGTGACCAGCCTCTGCCGCAAAGCGCGCGCGGCGAGCTTTGTCGGGTGTCAGCGCCAAACTGGCCATCAGGCCACGGCTGACCGTCTCGCCCACCAAAGGGTGATCCGACAAGCTGCCCCATGCCTGCGCCAGATAGGGCGCGGCCACGTCGCGGACACGTTCGACAATCTCTTCTTCCTGCAAGATGCGCAGGTTTTCCAAGGCCACCGCCGCCGCCACCGGATGGCCGGAATAGGTATAACCGTGGTTGAATTCATCCTGCGCGATAGTCTGCGCCACCTCGTCACAGACAATGGACCCGCCGATGGGCTGATAGCCAGAGGACAACCCCTTCGCGATTGTCATGATATGCGGGCGAATGCCGTAGCTTTGCGACCCGAACCAATGGCCAAGGCGGCCAAAGCCGGTAATGACCTCGTCCGCAATCAGCAAAATGCCGTATTGGTCCACAATGCGCTGCACTTCGGGCCAATAGCTGTCGGGCGGAATGATCACCCCACCTGCGCCCTGCACGGGTTCGGCAATGAATGCGGCCACATTCTCTGGCCCTAGTTCAAGAATCTTCTCTTCCAACTGGCGCGCGCGGGCCAAGCCGAATGCGTCGGGGGACATATCCCCCCCCTCGCCCCACCAATAGGGCTGGTCAATATGCACGATACCAGGAATGGGCAACCCGCCCTGCGCGTGCATGGCCGCCATCCCACCCAGCGATCCGCCGCCCATGGTCGAGCCGTGATAGCCGTTGCGCCGCGCAATAATGGTGCGCCGCGCGGGCTGGCCTTTCAGTGCCCAATATTGCCGGACCATGCGGATATTGGTGTCATTCGCTTCCGACCCGGACCCGGCAAAGAACACATGGTTCAGATCGCCCGGCGCCAGTTCGGCCAGCTTGGCGGCCAAGGTCAGCGCGGGCACATGGCTCGTCTGGAAAAACGTGTTGTAATAGGGCAATTCGCGCATTTGCCGCGCGGCGGCCTCTGCCAGTTCGGCGCGCCCATAGCCGATATTGACGCACCACAAACCCGCCATGCCGTCGATCAGTTCAGCCCCGTCGCTATCGGTCAGCCGCACGCCTTGCGCGCGGGTGATGATCCGCGCGCCCTTCGCGCCAAGCGCGCCATTGGCGGTAAACGGGTGCATGTGATGGGCCGCATCCAACGCCTGCAACTCGGCGGTGGGGGGCGTGTTGGTCAATGGCATGAACTGCTCCGCAAAAGGGTGTTGAGGCACCATACAAGCCGCGCCTTTAGGGTCAAGCAAGCGCGGCCTGCAACCCCGGATCTTGCCGCATGCGCACACCACCGGGCCTTTGCCCGGCGGCGCAACATCGCGGCATTGGCCAAGCTCAGAAAAACGCCTGAAGCCCGGTCTGCGCGCGGCCCAAGATCAGCGCGTGAACATCATGGGTGCCCTCATAGGTGTTCACCGTTTCCAGATTCACCATATGGCGCATGACTTGGTATTCTTCGGAAATCCCATTGCCGCCATGCATGTCGCGGGCATGGCGAGCGATCTCCAACGCCTTGCCACAATTGTTGCGCTTGATAAGCGAAATCATCTCTGGCGCGGCCCCGGCATCGTCCATCAACCGCCCCACTTGCAGCGCGGCTTGCAAGCCCAGCGCGATTTCGGTTTGCATATCGGCCAGCTTTTTCTGGAACAGTTGCGTGCCCGCCAAGGGCTTGTCGAATTGCTTGCGGTCAAGGCCATATTGCCGCGCGGCATGCCAGCAGAATTCCGCCGCCCCCATCACGCCCCAAGCAATGCCGTAGCGCGCGCGGTTCAGGCAGCCGAACGGGCCTTTCAGCCCTTGAACATAAGGCAGCAGCGCATCTTCGCCCACTTCGACCCCGTCCATCACGATTTCTCCGGTGGTCGAAGCGCGCAAGGACAGCTTGCCCCCGATCTTGGGCGCGCTCAGCCCCGTCATGCCTTTTTCAAGGATGAACCCGCGAATGCGCCCGCCATGCGCGTCGGACTTGGCCCAAACCACAAAGACATCGGCAAAGGGCGCGTTGGAAATCCACATCTTGGACCCGGTCAGCTTGTAGCCCGTGGCGGTCTTTTCGGCCCGTGTCTTCATGCCCGCAGGGTCCGAGCCCGCATCCGGTTCGGTCAGCCCGAAACAGCCAATCAACGCGCCCGAACACAGTCCGGGCAGGTATTTCTGCCGCTGCTCTTCGCTGCCATAGGCATAAATCGGGTAGATCACGAGCGAAGACTGCACCGACATCATGCTGCGATAGCCGGAATCGACACGCTCTATCTCGCGCGCGATCAGCCCGTAGGTGACGTAATTGGCCCCCAGCCCGCCATATGCCTCTGGCAGGGTTGCGCCCAGCAATCCGGCCTCACCCATCAGGGGGAACAGGTCGGGCGCGGATGTTTCATTGCGATAGGCATCAATCACACGCGGTTGCAGCACCGATTGCGCGAATTCCTGTGCGGCATCGCGCAACATGCGCTCATCTTCGGTCAGTTGGCGTTCCAGCCGCAGCGGGTCATCCCACGAAAACGTGCCCAGTTCCGGGGCGTCCTTGGCTTTCAGGGCAGGTTTGTCGAGCGGCATGGTTTCCTCCAATCATAGAACGGTTGCGCATGTCTTAGCTTGCACAAGGTGAACGATAAAAGGATAATTCCGAAAACTATCATTCCAAATTGGAATAACATGTCCCGCTTCAGGCGTGATCGTCTTGATATTGTTGGTAGCTGGATCACTAGTATAAATGCAGTGACCCAAGGAAAGGTTGCCGTCGACCGGAGGTCTTCGTGAGCAAACTCTATTCTGACGATAAATTCACGATCACCAGAGGTTTTCTGGGGAAAGGCCTGATCGTTCGGGAAAACGTCACGCGCCGCAAACATGGCGTGCCGCCCGACATCCTGTCGGCTTACGGGGCGCATATGGACTACCTGACATCGCTGAACCTGCCAAGAACGCAAGATGCCGTAATTGCTCATAGCATTTTGCAAAGGATGATCGCGGCTACGCTAGACCCGGACAATATCGCCGCGCACTTGTTCAAGACCAGCAAGCCCGAAACTATTGTCAACGCCGCACGCGAAGCCTTTGCAGAATTGGCAGGCAAACCCGAAAACCCGGCGGTGATCGTCTATCAGGACCACAATTTCCGCTACAGCTACGACGATGAAGTCGGCCTGCACTTCGTGTTCTGCAAGCGCACACGGCGCCAAGCGCGGGCGGGCGCGCGGCACCTGTCCATGCTGCGCCAGATGCTCAAACTCTGCGAAACCGATTTCATCTTGACGCCAGACCAGAAGCTACGCGCGCAAGATCGCTGCCATGTCGCGTTCTGCGCCAGTGTCATGGGTGCCGAGAGTGACCCGACGCGCCGCGCGTTCGAGCATGGCGATGCCGACCGGAATTACAGACTCATCATCGGCCTTATATGAAAGCAACAGCTTAATCCCAACCACCTGCCATGGTGTTCGAGCATGTCTCGACCATGGCGCAAGCCTGCATCGCCGGGCTTGGCGTGGCGCTTTTGCCGGGCTTTCTGTTTCAGCCGGAACTTGCACGCGGCGAACTTAAATCCCTTGGCCATGACTGGGCCACGGGCGGCGGCTATTGGCTGATGACGCCAGAAGGCGCACGCGCCAACCCCGCCGCAGATGCCTTCCGCGAGTGGCTGTTGACAGAGGTCACACGCGGCGACGGGGCTTTCGCCTAGCGCCCGCGCTTGGTAAGCTAGACCCCTGTAATCAGGGCGTCCAAACACTATGACAATGGACAACGCGAAAACCCGTGTCACGCTTGTCGGTGCGGGGGTGAACATCATCTTGTCCACCGCCAAGATCGGGGCCGGCGTGGTGCTGGCCAGCCCGGCGCTGGTCGCGGACGGGGTGCATTCGCTGTCTGACTTGGTTTCGGATGTGCTTGTGCTCTGGGCGCTGCGGCATTCGGGCCGCGCCCCGGACGAAGACCACCCCTACGGCCATGGCCGGTTCGAGACGCTGGCGACCCTCGCCCTGTCGGCGGTGCTGGCCCTGACCGGCTTGGGCATTGCATGGGATGCCGCCCTGCGATTGCTGTCGGGTGCAGATAGCGCGCCGGGCGTGTGGGCGCTGGCAGTGATTGCGCTGTCCATCGTGACGAAAGAGATCCTGTTTCACTACACAAAGGGGGTGGGCGAGCGCGAAGCCTCTCGCATGATCGTTGCCAATGCGTGGCACCACCGAACCGATGCGCTGTCTTCGGTCGTGGCCTTGGTGGGCGTGGGCGCAGCGCAGCTTGGCTTTGGCTGGGGCGACCCGCTGGCAGCCATCATCATTGCCGCCATGCTGGCCCGTGTGGCGTGGGAATTTGGCAAGGGCGCGGTGGATGAGCTGGTCGACACCCAAGCGCCCGACAACCTGCGCGCCGATTTGCAGGACAGCCTGTCGCGCACCCCCGGCGTGCAGGGCCTGCGCGATTTGCGGATGCGCCAGCACGGCGCGCGCGCCGTGGCCGATGTGTCTGTCATGGTGGACCCGCATATTACCGTCACCGAAGGCCACCGCATTGCCGAGGCCGCCCGCGCCGATGCGCTGGGCCAGATCGACGCGCTGGAAGACCTGATTATCCATGTGGAACCGGCAGGCCATTTCGACGGGTTCGGCGCGACCAAAGCGCCCTTGCGCGGCGAAATCGAAGGGCTGATCCTGACCTTGGCGCAAGCGCATCCCATGGTCGCCAAGGTCGCCCGTGTTCAGCTTGGGTATTTCGAAGACGGGTTGCACATTGAAGTGCTGGCCGGGTTGCACGCCCATGCCGATCATGCCGCAACAGAGGCAGAGCTGACCGACACCCTGCGCCAAACCTTGCCGGAATTGCGCGCGCTCAGCCTGCACCGGCAGGCGGGCTTGCATGGTTAGCGCGCGCAGGTCATAACCCCGGCATGGCCAAATCTGCCCCCCAGTTCACCTGCACCGCTTGCGGCGCGACCCATCGCAAATGGGCCGGGCAATGCGATGCCTGCAATGGCTGGAACACGATTGTCGAGGAAGCGCCCCTGTCGCGCGGCCCCGGCGCGCGGGCGATGAAGGGCAAGACCATTGCGCTTGGGTCACTGGCCGATGCGGAAGCCCCGCCGCCGCGCCAGTGTTCTGGCCTGAACGAACTGGACCGCGTGCTGGGCGGCGGTCTGGTCGCGGCCAGTGCCATATTGGTGGGGGGTGATCCGGGTATCGGCAAATCCACGCTTCTGTTGCAGGCCACGGCGGCCTTTGCCCGTGCGGGCGCGCGCTGCATGTATATATCGGGCGAGGAAGCGGCAGCACAGGTGCGGTTGCGCGCCGCGCGGCTGGGCTTGTCGGATGCGCCGGTGCAGCTTGGGGCCGAAACCCATCTGCGCGACATCCTGACCACGCTGGACGCGGAACGCCCCGACCTTGTGGTGATCGATTCGATCCAGACCATGTGGCTGGATACCGTCGACAGTGCGCCGGGGTCGGTGGCCCAGGTTCGCGCGGCAGCCCATGAACTGGTCAGCTTTGCCAAGCGGCGCGGCGTGTCGGTCATCATCGTGGGCCATGTCACCAAGGAAGGCCAGATCGCCGGGCCGCGCGTGGTCGAACATATGGTCGATACGGTGCTGTATTTCGAAGGCGAACGCGGCCATCAGTTCCGCATTTTGCGCGCGGTCAAGAACCGCTTTGGCCCGGCAGATGAAATCGGCGTGTTCGAAATGACGGGAAGCGGGCTGGCCGAAGTCGCCAACCCCTCGGCCCTGTTTCTGTCCGAACGCGGCACGCCTGCGCCCGGATCGGTCGTCTTTGCCGGTATGGAAGGCACACGCCCCGTCCTGACAGAAATTCAGGCGCTGGTCGCACCCTCGCCACTGGGCACGCCGCGCCGCACTGTGGTCGGGCTGGACAGCGCGCGCCTGTCAACCGTTCTGGCAGTGCTGGAAGCGCGCTGCGGTATTCCTTTCGCGGGGATGGACGTGTTCCTGAACGTGGCAGGCGGTATGCGGGTCATGGAACCCGCCGCCGATCTGGCGCTGGCCTGCGCGCTTTTGTCGGCGCGCGAAGATCACGCACTTCCGCCCGAAACCGTGGTTTTCGGCGAAATCAGCCTATCGGGCGCCTTGCGGCCCGTGGTGCAGGCGGAAAACAGGTTGAAAGAAGCCCGAAAACTTGGTTTTAGCAGCGCCATAGGCCCCAGCCTTGCCAAACCGATCGACGTGGGCGGGATGCGGCTGAACCAGATGGATGATCTGGCGCAAGTGGTCGGTCAGGTTTTCGGCGCGGGATGATCCGCACAGTAGGAGTAAGGTCATGGACGCGTTTACACTGGTCGATGCAGGGGTCGCCGTCATCATCATCGTGTCGGGCATTCTGGCCTATTCACGCGGCTTCGTGCGCGAAACACTGGCGATTGTCGGCTGGATCGTGGCCGCCATCCTCGCCTTCATGCTGGCGCCCGCCGCGCAACCGCTGATCAGCGAAATTCCCTATCTTGGTAATTTTCTGGGCGATAGCTGCGAATTGACCGTGATCGCCGCCTTTGCCGCCGTGTTCGCGCTGTCGCTGGTGTTGACCTCGCTGTTCACGCCGCTGTTTTCGTCCTTCATTCGCAACTCTGCCCTTGGTGGCATCGATCAGGGCATGGGCTTTTTCTTTGGGGTGCTGCGCGGCATCCTTCTGGTGGCCGTGGCGTTGCTGGTCTTTGACCGCGCGGTACCGCCCGGATCGGTCGAGATGGTGGAAAACTCGCGCTCTGCTGCGGTGTTCAGCCAGTTGTCTGGCAATCTGAACAACGCCGTGCCCACCGACGCGCCGAACTGGCTGGTTGCCCGGTATGAGCAACTGACCGCCAGTTGCCGTTAACCACCGCATGACACCCGGCGCAAGACTGCAAGCCGCGATCGACATTCTTGATACGATCCTGACAGGCAAACCCGCCGAACAGGCGCTGACCAACTGGGGACGCGGCAATCGGTTTGCCGGGTCCAAGGACCGTGCCGCGATCCGTGACCATGTGTTCGACTGCCTGCGCTGCAAACGGTCGTTTGCGCATCTGGGCGGGCGGGCCGACGGGCGCGGGCTGGTGCTGGGGCTGCTGCGTGATGCGGGCACCGACCCAGCGGCGCTGTTTACCGGCCAAGGCTATGCCCCTGCCCCTCTGACCGAGGCAGACGCGCCGAACCCCGCCCCCATGCCGCGCGGCGTGGCGCTGGATTGCCCCGACTGGCTGCTGCCAGCGATCACGCATAGCCTTGGCCCCCAAACCGATGACGTGTTGCGCGCCATGCGCCACCGCGCCCCGGTATTCCTGCGGGTCAATTTGGCGCGTGCTACGCGTGCGGACGCTGTCGCACTTTTGGCGCAAGACAATATCGCAACCCGCCCCTGTGCCTTGGCCGAAACCGCGCTTGAGGTGACGGAAAATGCACGCCGCCTGCGGCAATCCAGGGCGTTTACCGAAGGCGTGGTCGAACTGCAGGACGCCGCCTCGCAAGCCGTGATCGCCGCCCTGCCCGATCTGGCTGGCGCGCGCGTGCTGGATTATTGCGCAGGCGGCGGCGGCAAGGCGCTGGCCATGGCCGCCCGCGGTGCCGATGTGACAGCGCATGATGCCGATGCCACCCGCATGCAGGACATTCCCGAGCGTGCCGCCCGTGCAGGTGCCGCAATTACCTTGCAAACCCAACCGAATGGCTTGTTCGACCTTGTCCTGACCGACGTGCCTTGCTCTGGCAGCGGCACTTGGCGCCGCGCGCCACAGGCCAAATGGGCGCTGACACCAGAGCGTTTGACACAACTTGCCGGTATACAGCGCAGTATCCTGCGACAGGCCTGGGACCATGTGCGCCCCGGCGGGCGTCTGCTTTACGCAACCTGTTCGCTTCTGGATGCGGAAAATTCCCAGATCGTTGCCGGTTTCACGGCCGATACCGCCAATGCGACCCTTGGCGCCATTCAACGCCTGACACCCTTGGATGGCGGTGATGGGTTCTTCAGCGCAATCATCTTAAAAGAGAGCTGAAATCAGCTTTGGGTTGCTATCCGCAATCCGCTGGTTAAGCTGAAATTAACCTGTTGCAGCCAAGACTTTGACCAAGTGATTTCCGAGGGTAACGTGACACCAAGCATTGGATCAGGGCCAAACTCTGCGCGGGCAGCCGTGTTCGGGCCTACAGCTGGGCAACTGCTTGGACTTGTGGCCACGGTCGGGGCTGCATTGCTTTTGGTCGCGCTATTGGCAGACCTGTCCGGTCCGATCTCACTGGCGCTCTGGGCGGTCGGGGCAAGCATTTTATGTTCTGTCTGCCTGCTGGCGGCCTGGCAATGGCATGTCAGGCAACGCCTTCGGCGCGACCTGACAGTGGTCAGCGCGCTTTACGGCTCCGCCCCAGCGACGGCGCTTGTTGACGGTGCGGCAGGCAAGGTCGTCTGGGCCAATGCCGCCGCGACGCAACGACTGGCCGGGGCCACGCATGCAATGGCCTTTTTGGAAGATATCAGCGCGGACCCGGCAGAACTGGTCGCGCGCCTGCACGATCGCGCCTTGGCGGAAGGCCAGATCACGCACAGCGTTGCAGTTGACACGGGCGAGTTGCGATTGACCTTGCGCCCTGCCGGGCATGGCCGGACACTCTGGCAACTGGACGAAACTTCCGCGCCCGACCTGCGCGACCAGCTTCCGTTCGACATGATCCATAGCTACCCGGACGGGCGCATCACCTACCTGTCGCCCCGGCTTGCCGCCCTTGCCAGCGCCAAACCCAAACATGTTGCGGACCTTCTGAAATTGCCGCTGCCCAAGGCCGGTGAACCCGGTATTTTTACCCTGCGCGACAGCGGCGAGCGCCACAACGGGTTGCGGATAACAACCGAAGACGCGAACGAACTTGTCGTGCTCATTTCGCCCGCCAACCCTGATAACACCCATCAAGATTTCAATGCCTTGCAAATGCTGCCGATCGCGGTTGCGCTGATTGATCGGGATGGCGTTCTGATCCGCGCAAATGACGAAACCCGTCGTATCCTACGCCTGCGAAAAGAGGATAAACGGCGGTTTTGCGACCTGCTGGAAGGGCTGGGGCGCCCGGTCGGCGAATGGCTGGCAGATCTGCGCGCCGGCCGCGTGACCACCGCAACAGAGGTGTTGCGCGTCAACAACCCGGCCGACGATCTGTTCCTGCAAGTGTCGCTGCGCAGCTACGGTACCGACGGCGAACTTGTCGCCATCATGCATGACGCCACAGAATTCAAGGCGCTCGAAGCCAAGTTCACCCAAAGCCAGAAGATGCAGGCCATCGGACAGCTGGCGGGCGGCGTGGCACATGATTTCAATAATCTTCTGACGGCAATTTCAGGGCATTGCGACCTGATCCTGCTGCGCCATGACCGCAGCGATGTCGATTATCCCGACCTTATGCAAATCCAGCAAAACACCAACCGCGCCGCAGCCCTTGTGCGCCAGTTGCTGGCCTTTTCCCGCAAGCAGACGCTGCAATTCGAAACGCTCGATCTGCACGACCTGCTGGCCGATGCGATCCATCTGTTGAACCGGCTTGTGGGCGAGCGCGTCACGCTCACGCTGCGGCACGGCGTCGACATGCCGCTGATCCGGTCAGACAAACGGCAGTTCGAGCAGGTTCTGATGAACCTTGTCGTCAATGCGCGCGATGCCATGCCCATGGGCGGGGAAATCGTGATCGAAACCGAGCATTGCGCCTTACCCAATGGGCTGCGCCGCGACAAAGTCATGCTGCCGCCGGGCAATTATGCGGTCATCCGGGTGCGCGACGAAGGTATCGGCATGTCGTCCACGACCAAGGCCAAGGTTTTCGACCCGTTTTTCAGCACCAAGCGGCAGGGCGAAGGGACGGGGCTTGGTTTGTCCACTGTGTATGGCATCATCAAGCAATCGGGCGGGTTTATCTTCGTCGACAGCGAAGAGGGCCACGGCACGACATTCTCAATCTATCTTGCCGCGCAAGCCGCGCCAAGCGTAAAGCCGCAAAAGCCCGCCAAGCCCAAGGCCCCTGCTGCCGCAACACCCCGCAGCACGGTTCTGCTGGTAGAAGACGAAGCGCCCGTGCGGTCTTTTGCAGCGCGCGCCCTGCAACTTCAGGGACACCGCGTGCTGGAAGCGGATTCGGGCGAAGCCGCCTTGGCGCTGCTGCAAGACCCAGCCGTGCGCCCGGATGTGTTTGTCAGCGATGTCATCATGCCCGGGCTGGACGGTCCGGGCTGGGTGGCGCAGATCCGCGACCGCTTTCCGAACACACCCATTGTTTTCATGTCCGGCTATGCCGAAGACAGCCGAATCGCAGCCCAAGCCGAATTCGGGCAGGCCGTATTCATTGGCAAACCGTTTTCGCTGGCGGAATTTACCGGCCTTGTGAACGAACAGTTGCGCAAACTGTCGGAAGCGGCCTGATTGCCGCCGCCCAAAAGACATTGCACCACCCGCCCAAGCAGATACACCTGTGGTGACCCGCCCAAAACAAGGTGCCTTTTTCATGACCAGCAATCCCCATCGCCTGTCAGATGCCGAAATACAGCATTTCATAGATACAAAGACCAAGCCGCTTGGGGCGCTGGGCCGCATCGAGTCATTGGCCGCGCAGCTTGCGCGCTTTTGCAACACCCTGACCCCCCGGATCGAGACATGCGAGCTGGTTATCTTCGCCGCCGACCACGGGATCGCGCTGGAGGGTGTCTCTGCCTTCCCGCAGGCCGTGACGCAGCAGATGGTTCAGAACTTTCTTGCAGGCGGGGCAGCGGCGAATGTCTTTGCCCACAGTCAGGGCGTTCCCGTGCATGTGGTCGATGCCGGTGTTGCGGGTGAACCTATCGATGCCCCGGATCTCTGGTCGCATCGCATTGCGCCGGGCACGCAAAGCAGCCTGAATGGCCCCGCCATGACCGCGCAAGACCGCGACCGCGCCCTTGCCGCCGGGGCCGAGATCGTTGCGCGCACCTCTGCCCGGGCGCTGGCCTTCGGCGAAATGGGGATCGGCAACACCGCCAGCGCAAGCCTGCTGGCCCACAAGCTGACCGGCCTTGCACTGGACGATCTGGTCGGGCGTGGCACCGGCGTGGATGATGCGGGGCTTGCCCGCAAGCGCGCGATTCTTGCGCAGGCCGCCGCGCGCACCGACACCCGGCTGCCAGCCGACACGGCCCTGTCAGAATATGCCGGTTTCGAAATGGTGATGATGGCCGGTGCAATGCAGGCCGCCGCAGAGGATGGGCGCATCGTGCTGGTAGATGGGTTTATCGCGACCGCATGCGCCGCCGCAGCACTGGCGCGCGCGCCGCATATTCGCCCGGCCTTGGTGTTTTGCCACCGCAGCCAAGAAGCCGGGCACCGTGTGCTGTTGGACTGGCTGGAAGCGGACCCGCTTCTGGACATGGACATGCGGCTGGGCGAGGGCACCGGCGCGCTGCTGGCCTGGCCCTTGGTCAAAGCCGCCAGCGCCATGCTGTGCGACATGGCCAGCTTCGACAGCGCGGGCGTGTCGCAGGGCTAGCCGATGCGCGATGCCCTTGCCTCTGCCCTGCTGGCCGCACAATTCCTGACGCGCCTGCCCCTGCCCGCGCGCGGCTATACGCCCGCGCGGTGGTCCCGCGCGCCTGGCTTTTTTGCCAGTGTCGGGCTGGCGCTTGGGCTGGCCTTGGCCGCGCTGTTTTGGGCCGCGGCACTGGTCTGGGCGCAACCCTTGGCGGCCCTGCTGACCTTGGCCGCCGGGCTGGTGATAACAGGCGCCTTGCACGAGGACGGGTTGGCCGATTGCCTTGACGGGCTGGGCGGCGGGCGCGACCGCGACCGCGCGCTTGCCATTATGCGCGACAGCCAGATCGGCAGCTATGGTGCGCTGGGGTTGGGGCTGACGCTGGGGTTGCAGGCGGTTATGCTGGCCTCGGCCCCCGTGACAATCGGGATCGGCGCGCTTGTCATTGGCCATACGCTGGGCCGCGCGATGATGGCCCATGCCCTTGGCCAAGGGCGCTATCTGCGCGCGAAAGGGGCCGGAAGCGGGCTGGACAGGCCGCTTGGCCGTGCCGGATGGGTGGCAACGGGTCTGGCCATGGGTTTGGCCGCTCTGGCCGCGTGGCCATTCTTGGGCGCGGCTGGCGCGGCAAGCGCAATCTTGGGCGGCATCGTCGCCGGTAGCCTATGGCGCGTCTGGACGCTGCACCGGTTGGGCGGCGACACAGGCGATACCTTGGGCGCGCTGCATTGCATGGCACTGACCGGCAGCTTTCTGGGGGCAGCGGTTTGGGCATGATTATGCTGCGCCACACCAAGCCCGACGCGCCCGAGGGGCTGTGCTACGGTCGGCTGGACCTTGCACCGGCAGAGGGTTTTGCGGCGCAAGCGGCAGCGCTTGCGCGCGAACTGCCGCGCGTGTCGCGCGTTGTTACATCACCGCTGCATCGCTGCGCGATCATGGCCCGGACCATCGCCACCGCGCGCGGTTTGCCCCTTAGCACCGACACCCGCCTGCGCGAAATGGATTTCGGCGCATGGGAGGGCCAGCTTTGGGCCGACCTGCCGCGCGCCGAACTGGATGAATGGGCCGCAGACCTGTTGCACGCGCGCCCGCATGGCGGCGAATCGGTGGCGCAACTGCGTGACCGCACGCTGGCCGCCTTGCGCGACCATGCCGCGCCAGATGTGTTGGTCGTAACCCATCACGGCGTCATTAAAAGCGCGCGCCATGTCACAGAAGGCGACAGCGCGTGGCAATCCACCCTGCCCTTTGGCGGCTGGCTGCGCTTTGAACCAGAGGTGTTCCATGGCCCATGACCTGACGCTGATCTTGGGCGGCGCGCGCTCTGGCAAAAGCAGCTTTGCAGAGGCCGAGGTCACGGCGCAGCCCGGCCCGTGGCACTATATGGCCACGGCGCAGGCGTTTGATGACGAGATGCGCGACCGCATCGCGCAGCACCGCGCCGACCGCGCCCCCGGCTGGATCACGCATGAGGTGCCCCTGACACTGGCGGATGCCTTGCGCCATGTGCCGCATGGCGCGCCGGTTCTGGTCGATTGCCTGACCCTGTGGCTGACCAATCACCTGCTGGCAGAACAGGACTTGCCAGCGCAGATCGCAGACCTGCATCAAGCGCTTGCGGCCCGTCGCGGCCCGGTCTGGTTGGTGGCAAACGAGGTGGGCTTGGGCATTGTCCCCGACAACGCGCTGGCGCGCCGCTTTCGCGACGAGGCGGGACGGCTGAACCAAAGGATCGCGGGCCAAGCGACGCGCGTGCGCTTCATTGCCGCCGGGTTGGCGATGGCGCTCAAAGGCTAGGCTTGCAGCTTCGCCCTGCCCGTGCAACTTATTACACATGATAACAACCGCGCCCGACTCGCGCCCGCTGCTGGGCATGTTCTGGATGCTGCTGACGGGCTTTTGCTTTGTCGCGGTCACAGCGCTGGTCAAATATCTGGGCGACGATTTGCCAGCCGCGCAACAGGCGTTTTTGCGCTACCTTCTGGGCTTGGTGTTCCTGATCCCCATGTGGCCCGCGTTGCGCTCGGCCTTGATCTCACGACAGGCGCTGGCGCTATTCGGCCTGCGCGGCTTTATCCACGCGCTAGGGGTCATCCTGTGGTTTTATGCCATGACCCAGATCCCCTTGGCCGAAGTCACGGCAATGAACTACCTTTCACCCATCTATGTCACGCTGGGTGCGGCCTTGTTTCTGGGCGAAAAGCTTGCTTTACGGCGGATCATGGCGGTTCTGGTCGCCTTCCTTGGTGCTTTGATTATCTTGCGCCCCGGCCTGCGCGAAGTGTCGAGCGGGCATCTGGCCATGATCGGCACGGCGATTTTCTTTGCCGGGTCTTACCTGATGGCCAAGCGGATGAGCGGGCAGGTATCTGCCAGCGTGGTGGTGGCCATGCTGTCCGTGACCGTGACAATTTGCCTTGCACCCTTTGCCTATGCGGTCTGGGTGCCGCCCACGGGGGCACAACTGCTGGGGCTGCTGGCGGTCGCGGCCTGCGCCACTGCCGGGCATTACACCATGACACTTGCTTTTGCCGCCGCACCCGTCACCGTCACGCAGCCCGTGACCTTCCTGCAACTGGTCTGGGCGGTCGCCCTTGGCGCGCTGGTCTTTGATGAGGGCGTAGACCTGTTCGTGGTGTTGGGCGGGCTGGTCATTATGGCGTCGGTCCTGTTCATAACTTGGCGTGAAGCCATGCTGCGTAAACAGGAAAAACGCGCCGTGCCCGCCCCCTAAGCGGATTACAGCTCCGCCATTACCTCGTCCGAGACCTCGAAATTCGCGGTCACGTTCTGCACGTCATCATCGTCTTCCAGCGCGTCGATCAGCTTCATCAGCGACCGCGCGCCATCAAGGTCCAATTCGGTGGTGGTTTGGGGCTTCCAGACCAGTTTGGTGCTTTCAGCCTCTCCCAAAGTAGCCTCCAGCGCGGTCGAGACTGCGTTCAGGTCGGTATCGGCGCACCAGATAACATGTTCCTCGTCACCGCTTTCGACATCTTCTGCGCCTGCGTCAATCGCGGCCAGCATAACGCTATCAGCATCGCCCACGCTGGCGGGGTATACGATCCGGCCCATACGGTCGAACATGAAGGCCACCGACCCGGTTTCACCCAGGTTTCCGCCATTCTTGGAAAAGGTCGATCGCACGTTCGATGCCGTGCGGTTGCGGTTATCTGTCATCGCCTCGACAATCACGGCAACGCCGCCGGGGCCATAGCCCTCGTAGCGGATTTCGTCGTAGCTTTCGGCATCGCCGCCCTGCGATTTCTTGATCGCACGCTCGATATTGTCCTTCGGCATGGAGACCGATTTGGCCTCTTTCACCGCCAGACGCAGGCGCGGGTTCTTGTCCGGGTCCGGGTCGCCCATCTTTGCGGCCACGGTAATTTCCTTGGACAGCTTGGAAAACAGCTTTGCGCGCACCGCGTCCTGACGGCCCTTGCGGTGCTGGATATTGGCCCATTTGGAATGGCCTGCCATTGCGATCTCCGAGAGTTTGAATGTGCTGGAGCGTGTTTAGTCCAGTCGCGCGGTCTAAGACAAGCCCGCGCGACCACGCAAAACGCCCGCACGGGTCGGTGCGGGCGTTGCGTAATTTAGGTCGGGCTTAGGCGGCGCGTGACACCAGCACGTCATTGACCTGCTTTTGCGCGATCACCTCGTCGCCCCCGGCCACGGCGGCCACTTCGCGGGTCAGACGTTCCAACGCGGCTTCATACAACTGGCGCTCGGAATAGGACTGTTCGCGCTGATCGTCGCTGCGATGCAGATCGCGCACCACTTCGGCAATGGCCAGCAGGTCACCAGAGTTGATCTTCTGTTCATATTCCTGCGCGCGGCGCGACCACATGGCGCGCTTCACACGCGCTTTGCCCTTCAGCGTGGCAAGCGCCTTGTCCACGATTTCGGGCGAGGAAAGCGACCGCATCCCGACCGTCACGGCCTTGTTGGTCGGCACGCGCAGCGTCATCTTCTCTTTCTCGAAAGAGATCACGAAAAGTTCCAGTTTCAGCCCCGCGATTTCCTGTTCTTCGATCGACACGATCTGACCGACCCCATGGGCCGGATACACGACATACTCATTGGCGCGAAACTCGGATTTTTTCGTTTTTGTCATACTGGCTTTCCCCACTAGGCCTCGGACGCCTTTGCGCAAAGTTTTTGCAACAGGAACCATTGGCTCCTGAGGCAATCATGCGTTGGCGACAAAAAAACGGCAGCTGGCAAGACCGCCGTTACGAAGCGAGTTCATATTAAACGATTCTATATCACAAAATTGCCCGTAAACCAAGCAACTTGGCAACAGAACCGTGACATGCCTTGCGAAACCGGCCTCAGCCCCCTTCGCCCGGCGCCTCTGAGAAGTATTTCTCGCGCTTGCCGGTTTCGCCGTCGCGCGCTTCGGCGTCGGGCAACGGGTCTTTCTTGGTAATGATGACCGGCCATTGTTCCGAATACTTGCGGTTGAATTCGACCCATTCATCCATGTCCGGTTCGGTATCGGGGCGAATGGCATCGGCCGGGCATTCGGGTTCGCAGACACCGCAATCAATGCATTCGTCCGGGTGGATGACCAGCATGTTCTCGCCCTCGTAAAAGCAATCCACCGGGCAAACCTCGACGCAGTCGGTGTATTTGCAGGCGATGCAATTATCGATCACCACATAGGTCATGGGGATGTTACCTTTTGCTTGTCATTCGGGCGAGCGTAGTCGCGTGACGTGGACATAAACCCGGCTTTCGGATCAATCAAGCCGATCTGGTGCAGGTGCGGCAAAACGGCGGCGGTCGCGCTTGTCGGGGCGCGGACCGGCAGATCTGGGGGCCGACAGGTCAGGCGGCGGCGGCGGTGGCGACAGATCGTCATAAAGCGCCTGCGCTTCTGGCGCGGGGCCACGCCGCGTGCCCAAAGCCAACACCTTGACCACCCGCACCCGCGGGCCAATGGCAAAGGTCAGAACATCGCCGGGGCCGACTTGCGCTGCGGGTTTGGCAATCCGCGTGCCGTTTAGCCGGACCCCATTCTTGACCAGCCCGGCAGCCACGCTGCGCGTTTTGGCGAAACGGGCGTGCCACAGCCATTTGTCCACGCGCATTGTGTCGGGCGTGGCATCAGCTGGCACAGATCAATCCTTGGCCTTGAACCCCGCAAGGGCGGCGGCGAAGGGGTTGTCCGGGTCTATGCGCTGCGGCTTGGGGGCTGGCGCGGCCTGTTTTTCGCGCTCAGGCTTGCGCCCGTCGCCCTTCCCGCCCTTGCGCCCATCGCCTTTTGGCTTGCCGCCCTTGGCACCTTTGCGCGGGCCGCGCCCTTCGCCCTCGGGCTTGCGGGCCGGGCGCGAATCGCGGCGCGGGCGCGGTGCCCATGTGAAGGTGTAGAACACTTCCAGCGCGTCGGCGGCGGCGTCTTCTGCGGGTGCAGGGGCCTCGGCCTCGGCCGGCGCGTGGCCTTCGTCACCGGGCATAGCATCCGCGCTGGCGTCATCCGCCGGGGCCTGCGGATCGGCAGCAGGCGCTGCATCCGCCGGTTTCACCTTTTCGCGCTCGCCCTTTTCGGCGGCATAGCCCAAGCCTTGCATCAGGTCTGCGAATTGCTCCAGCGTGGTGCCGGTGATGGACAGCATGTCCGGCGTCGCCTCGAACCCCGCGCGGCTATCGCAGGCGCGCAGCAGATCGGCCAGCCGTTCCAACATGTCGATGCGAATCGCCCGCGCGCCCGCCGGGTGATACCCGGCCATCGTATAATGCGCGCCCGGCACTTCTGTGATATGCGGGATCGTGACCAGACCCGGCGGCGGGCTTTCGGGGAATTCATCCAACCCCTCATGCAGCGAGCGCAACACCAGCCGCAAGCGCGTGGGCGCCGGTTTTAGCAGCAGCGGCAGGAAAATGGTGAACTGCCCGAAACGCACACCATGCTTGCGCAACATGCCGCGCGCATCTTGGTCCAGCGCCTTGATATCATTCGCGATCTGGGCGCGGGGGATGACCCCCATCGCTTCGACCAGTTGGAAGGCCACACCGCGCGCCAGCCCCGACAGGGTTTCGTCGCGCGACATGTTCAAGAGCGGCTCGAACAGTGCGGCGATCTTGCGGTCGATGAAATGCTGCAAGCGGCGACGCACCTTTTCGGCCACGTCATGCCCGGCCTCGTCATCGACAAAGGCTTCGACCATCGGGCGCATGGCGTCATCAGACCGCACCAGTTTGCCAACGGCAGAGGTGCCCCACATCAACCCGCCCTGTTCGGTGAATTCGAATTCGGTATCCGGGGCGTTGTAGAAGGTATCCGCGCGCAGATGGAACAGCGGCACCAGTGCGGCGATGGATGCCTGACGCAGAGTTTTCGCTTCGTCCGGGCTGGCGGTTTTGTCCTGCTTGAAGCGGAACCCTTCCAGACGACCGATCAGCTCGCCCTCTACCGTCACTTCACCCTTGTCGTTCACATCGGCCACAAGGCTCTCCTTCTGCTTCAACCGGCGCAAAAGCACAGATGTGCGCCGGTCAACAAATCTTTGTGTCAGCCGCGCATGGAGCGCGTCAGACAGGCGGTCTTCTACAGCGCGCGTGGCCTCGCGCCAATGATTTTCATCATCGACCCATGCCTTGCGTTGCGCGATATAGGTCCATGTGCGGATATACGCCAGCCGTTTCGACAGCGCATCGATATCGCCTTCGGTGCGGTCAATGCGTTTGATGTTCAGCGCCAGCCAATCCGGGTCAACCCGGCCCTGCCCATGAAGGAACTCGAACACGCGGCCCAACAGCCCGGCATGTTCGGTGGGCGAGATGCCGCGAAAATCGGGAATGCGGCACACATCCCACAGCAGGCGCAGGTCGCGCGGGTCGCGCAGGCGGTCCTGCACCTCGGGCAGCACCAGCAGCGATTTCAGCGCGACGACGTCATCCGCGTCGCGCGCGCGGGTCAGCCATTCGTTATTCGTGTGCTGTTCGAGCGAATCCAGAAGCCGCTTGGGAGAGCCGAATTCCAGCTTGGCATTGCGCCATTGCAGCTTGCGCACGGGCAGGAATTTATGCGTCTCGATCGCTTCGATCACCTCATCGGCCAAGGGGCTGGCCTCGCCCGTCACGCCGAATGACCCATCATTCTGGTAGCGCCCCGCGCGGCCTGCGATCTGGGCAAGCTCGTCTGGGTTTAGCATTCGCATCCGCCGCCCGTCGAATTTGCGCGTGGCCGAAAACGCGACATGCTTTATGTCCAAGTTCAGGCCCATGCCGATGGCATCGGTCGCCACAAGGTAATCGACATCGCCATTTTGATACAGTTCGACCTGCGCATTGCGGGTGCGGGGCGACAGCGCGCCCATAACCACCGCGCAGCCGCCTTTCTGGCGGCGGATCAGTTCCGCAATGGCATAGACATTTTCAACGCTGAACCCCACGATGGCGCTGCGCGCGGGCATCCGGCTTAGCTTTTTCGAACCTGAATAGCTAAGCTTCGACATCCGCTCGCGCCGGTTGAACTGGACGCCGGGCACAAGTGCGGCAATCGCGCTGCGCATCGTGTCGGACCCCATGAACAGCGTTTCATGCAGTCCACGGGCATGCAGCAAGCGGTCGGTGAAAACATGGCCGCGATCCGGGTCGGCGCAAAGCTGGATCTCGTCAATGGCCACGAAATCGGCGCCTATTTCCAGCGGCATCGCTTCGACCGTGCAGACCCAATATTGCGTGCGGTCGGGGACGATTCGCTCTTCGCCGGTCACAAGCGCCACGCAATCGGGGCCGCGTAGCGCCTTGATCCGGTCATACACCTCGCGCGCCAGCAGGCGCAGCGGCAGGCCGATAACGCCTGTGCGATGCGCCAGCATCCGTTCGATGGCGTAATGGGTCTTGCCGGTATTGGTCGGTCCCAGAACCGCCACCACCCGCGCATTCGCGCGCATATTCATGGGCCTTGCCCCTTCACGCCGTCAGAGCGTCACACCCTGCACAGCCTTGTCCAACCGTTCCAGCGCCGCTTTTACGTCGTCGCGGTGCGGATGTATAGCATGCACGCGCTGCATCACCTCTAGGGCCTGTTCGGGGTAGCCGAACTCTTCCAGAATGCGGCCAAGCCCCATCATGGCCAGAAAATGCTGCGGGTTCAGGGCCAGCGCATATTCCAGATCGGCCAAGGCCAACCCCAACCGCCCGGCCATGAACCACGCGGTCGCGCGCGCGTGCCAGCCTTCGGCAAACTCTGGGGCATGGTCGATCACGGCAGAGAAATGGTCGATGGCGGCGTCGGTCTGCCCTTCGCGCATGGCGTCGCGCCCGCGCTGCAACAGCAGGTCCACACTGGCAGAGCCGGAGCGCGACCAAAGGCGTGTAATTTGCCGTTCGATCCGTTGCCAGCGTTCTTGGGCCGGGTCGGCCAACCGTTCCAGCAAAACTTGCGGGTCATCGGTGGGGGCATCTTGCGCCATAAGCGGCGACGCGCCCCAAAGCGCTGCCGCCACGACAAGATTGAGTATGGAAATCCGAACCGTCATAGTGAAAGTGTAACGCAACGGCGCTGCGAATCCAGCGCACAAAGATCACAAAACCGGAGCAAACCCATGAGCGAGATCATTACCCACGCCATCAAGGCCCTGAACGAAAAGCTAAGCGACGGTTTCGACGGTATCGCCAAGTTCCAGATCGAGGGTGAAGGCAGCATCATGCTGGACGAGAACGGCGTGCGCGAGGGCGATGAAGAGGCCGAGGTTACCATGATCGCCAGCACCGAAACCTTTCGCGGGATTCTGGATGGCAGCGTGAACCCGACCATGGCCTTCATGTCGGGTAATCTGAAGATTGAAGGCAGCATGGGTGCCGCCATGAAACTGGGCAGCGCGCTGAGTTGAGCGCGCCCTTCCATGCCGATGTGGCCGACGCGCCCCCGCCTCTGCGGGTGGCGTGGCTGACGGCCAGCGACGGTGTGCGCTTGCGGGCCGCATTCTGGGGCAATGGCGCGCAACCACTTGTAGCCATCTGCCCCGGCCGGACCGAGATGGTCGAGAAATACGGCCCAACCGTTACCGACTTGACCGCGCAGGGCTTTGACGTGGCCGTGATCGACTGGCGCGGGCAAGGGCTGTCGGACCGGCTATCTGATGCGCGCTTGCGCGGTGATGTGCCCGATTTCGCAGATTACCAGAAAGACCTTTGGGCCTATTGGGGCTGGCTGGACAGCTTCAGCAAGCAACCGCGCCATATCCTTGCCCATTCCATGGGGGGCTGCATTGCGCTGCGGGGCCTGACCGGCGGGCTGACCGCGCAAAGCGTGGCGTTCAGTGCGCCCATGTGGGGGCTGAACCTGCCCGCCGCGACAATGGCCGCAGTGGCGCCTTTGACCGCGCTGTTACGGCTTGCTGGGCAGGATAGCTGCGAAGTTCTTGGCGCGGGCGAGGAATTCGAACTGTGGAACTTTCCGTTCGAGCGCAACGAACTGACCCGCGACCCTGCCCGCTACGCTTGGGCGCAAAACCAACTGCGCACGCATCCCGAATTGCGGCTTGGCGCGCCAAGTATGCGCTGGCTTGCGGCGGCCCTGCGCGAAATGGCGGCGCTGGATGCGCTGCCTTCTCCGGGCTTGCCTGCGATCTGCGGGCTTGGCACCGGCGACAAGATCATTAGCCAGAAGGCCATTCGCGACCGGATGGCACAGTGGCACAATGCCAAGCTGACCGAGTATGACAGCGCGCTGCACGAATTGCTGATGGAACGCCCCGTGGTGCGAGACGATTTTCTGGCACAATGCATTGCCTTGTTTCTAAGCAGGGGCTGACGGCGGAGCACTCATCCGCCCAAATAAAATACATTCGATTATTGCAATATATTTTTAGCTGCCTATATCTTTGCGCAAAGACATATTGGAGACGCCAGCATGAAACCCGAAGTCACCTCTTTCTTCGACGACGCGACCAACACCATCACCTATGTCGTGCGCGACCCCGAAGGGTCATCTTGCGCGATCATCGATTCGGTGTTGGATTTCGACTATGCGTCGGGCCGGACCGATACCTCTTCTGCCGATGCGGTCATCGCCTTTGTGCAAGACAAGGGCTACCGGGTGGAATGGTTGCTGGAAACGCATGTCCATGCCGACCACCTGTCCGCCGCGCCCTATTTGCAGGAAAAGCTGGGCGGCAAGATCGGCATTGGACATAATATTACCATCGTGCAGGACACGTTCGGCAAAGTGTTCAACGAGGGCACAGAGTTCCAGCGCGATGGCAGCCAGTTTGACCAGTTATTCAGCGAAGGCGACAGCATCCATATCGGCCAGTTGCGGGTCGATGTGCTGCACACACCGGGCCACACGCCCGCTTGCCTGACCTATGTCATCGGTGACGCGGCTTTCGTGGGCGATACGCTGTTCATGCCCGATTTCGGCACTGCACGGTGCGATTTCCCCGGCGGCTCTGCCGAAACCATGTGGGACAGCGTGCAGAAAATCCTCTCGCTGCCGGAAGACACCCGCATCTTCGTTGGCCATGACTACAAGGCCGAAGGGCGCGACCATTACGCATGGGAAACCACAGTCGGCGCGCAAAAGGCCGCGAATATCCATGTTGGCGGCGGCAAATCGCGCGAGGACTTCGTTTCCATGCGCACCACGCGCGACGCGAAGCTGGGCATGCCCAAGCTGATCGTGCCATCGCTGCAAGTGAACATGCGCGCGGGCCAGATGCCCGAAGCGGAAGACAACGGCACTGTCTATCTGAAGGTGCCGGTCAACAAACTCTGATCCGCAAGGATCACCAAACGGCGCGCGGGCCCCCGCGCGCCCCTGAAGTCGCGAACAGGAAACACAGATGATAGATATGGATTGGGTATGGGGCCTTGTCGGAGGCCTTATGATCGGGACGGCTGCGGCCATTTTCCTGCTGGGGAATGGCCGCATTATGGGCGCTAGCGGCATTATCGGCGGGCTGGTGGATCGCAGCGGGCTGTCAAACTGGCAAGAACGCGCGGCCTTTCTGGCCGCACTTGTGGTTGTGCCAGCGCTTATGCTGCCGCTGTATAACGTAGAGGTGAAGACCAACATCACCGACAATCTGGCGCTGGTTGTCGCGGCTGGTCTGCTGGTCGGCATTGGCACGCGTTTGGCGAATGGCTGCACGTCGGGCCACGGGGTGTGCGGGATTTCGCGCTTCTCGCTGCGGGGCATGGTATCGACCGTGTTCTATCTGCTGGCAGGCGGTATCGCGATGGTTCTGTTCCGGCATGTTCTGGGGGTGATCTGATGTTGCGCACGATTCTTGCCGCCGTATCGGGCGGGATGTTTGGGGCCGGCCTGCTGGTTTCTGGCATGACAGACACAACCAAAGTGCAAGGCTGGTTGGACGTGTTCGGCGCTTGGGACCCAACGCTGGCTTTCGTTCTGGGCGGGGCGATCCTGCCCATGGCGTTGGCTTGGAACATAACCACGCGCCGCGCCCATGCCGTTGTTGGCACGCCGTTTCCGGCGCGGCCCGACCCGAAGCTTGGCCATAACCTTGTTATCGGGTCCGTGCTGTTCGGGGCGGGTTGGGGGCTGGTGGGGCTGTGCCCCGGTCCGGCGATTGCGTCGCTCAGTTGGGGCGGGACAGGTGGGATCGTCTTTATCCTAGCCATGGTTGCCGGTATGCTGGTCGCCAACCCCATTCGCGCGCGGATCGACCAAGTCGCCGCGGCCTGACCCTTAGGAGACTTGCATGGATATCCGCCCCTTGACTGACGGCTACGCCGTAGCGCCCCAGATCGCAGCCGAAGAGGCGGCCGAGATCGCGGCTGCGGGCTTCAAAACCGTGATCTGCAACCGCCCCGACGGAGAAGTCCCGGCAGAGTTCCAGTCCGACGCCATTCGCGCGGCGGTGGAAGCCGCAGGCATGAATTTTGTGGCAAACCCTGTCATCGGCGGGGCGATCACGCCCGACAATATCAGCGCTCAAGGTGCTGCCATCGCAGATCAACCCGGTCCGATTCTGGCCTATTGCGCATCTGGCAACCGATCGTCGATCGTTTGGGCCATGTCACAGGTCGGCACGCGCCCGATTGACGAGTTGATCGCAACGCCCGCCCAGCATGGCTATAATCTGGAACCCTTGCGCCCGTTGTTGGAAAACCTGTCAAAAGGCTGACCCGGCCGCGGTGCCGCATGGTCCAGTCACAATTTGCCAAAGGGCCGCACCTGACCGTGCGGCCCTTAGCTTTGCGGCGCACCATGCCCGAATTCAGGCGATGCGCCTGAATGCGCTTTTGCAACCGGGTCCGGCTGGGGCGGGTTGGATAAAACGGCCTTGGAAAGGCGCAAGGTCGGCGCAGACTGAGAATCGCCCTGCCACCCAAGTTTGGGATCGGCAACCAAGCGAACCGCGCGGAACCCACGCGCTTGCCCCAGCCGACCATTGGCAACCGTTGCTCCGCCCAAAGCGGTCAAGCCAAGTGTTTCCAAAGCCGATTCCGGCACGCGCAGCACATCGCCCTTCGAAAGGGCCAGCGCTTCTTTCAAGGTTAGTTTGAACCGGCACAGCACCGCGTTCAACGCGACCGGGCTGTTTTCGACCGTCTGGGTCAGACGGTTTTCCCAGTCGTCGTCCTTACCGGGCGCATCGGCATTTTTCACGACACGGGATGGCAAAACGACGGTCCAATAACCCGTGACAACACCGTTCCCAAGCGACACCTGAAGCTGAAGGATGTTGTAATCCACATCGTCCAGCACCACGCCCATCGGGCGGCGGTCATCCAGAAACGAGCCGTAAAGAAACCCGCCAATATCTGCCCCTTCGGCCAGATCCGCGCAGCGTTCTTCGGCATGGTGCAAAAACGCATCCACCATCGGCGCCACCAGCGCGGCATCTGTGCGCGTGGGCAAGCGCGGTGGCCCATCGCTTGCGCCGGGGGGCATGACCTGTCCAGTGGTCTGCGCCTCTACCAGTGCGGCAAGCAGGGCGGGGCACAGCCAGACCATACCCAGTGCGTCATCCGGCCCATCCAGCAGGGCCAGAAACTGCCCCGGTTCGGCCATATCCACCAATTCAGCCAGCGAAACGCTGCGGCGCACCACATTCACCACTTTGCCGTCCAAACCGGGATAGTCTGCGCACATCCGCCCAAAGGCCTGAGACAAGGCCGCCTGAAAGCCGGCCATTTGCTGCGCCGCCTGTTCCCGGTTGCGCCGCGCCATCCGCACCAGCGGGTCGCGTGTGTTGTGGTTATGCTGCGCCTGTGCCTGTTCCATACCGCCAGATTCCACCCATACACCCGGCATCATGGCGAAGAACGGTTAGCAAAGCGTGAAGAAATCAGCCCGAGCACACCGGAAGCGACCGGGTAAAGGTCGCGATTTCGCGGCGCTTAGAAGCATCGCGCAACGGAGGCCAATCTGCCGCAACGCCGCCCCAATTGCCGGGGCTACCCGCGACCAGCTGATCGCGTTCGACCGCCTGCGCGGCAATCCGCGATGCACAGCGCAGGTTGGTGGGCCCATCATACAAGCCCTTGGGATGCGACAGGTCACACCCATAAAACCGCGCCGAGGTTGGCCAGATCTGTAACAAACCGCGATAGCGCCCGCCCGCACCAGCCGCCTCTGGCCGCCAAGTGCTTTCATAAAAGGCCAGACCGGAAAACAACCCGATCCAGAACGCCTTGCGTGCACTGGCATCAGCCTTGGCATAGCCGGGGCAGAAGGTGTCTATATCGGCAGGAACCGTATCGATCAGCGCGCGCCCCTCTTGGCCAAGTGCCTTGTATTGTGCCGCCGTCCACAGCGCGCCCTCTGGCCGGTGGTCCCAGCGCGCAACGATGTCCGGCGCAGTTTGCGTGGTGGCGGTGGTGCATCCTGCCATCATGGCAAAGGCCACCAGGGCGGGCAGAAACGGAAAGCGCATGATCGAGGTCCAAAGCGACATGGCCATGAAGCGGCCAGCCCGGCCTATGCGCCCGACATCGCCACTGCCGCAACCCTTGACTGCAACACTTGGCGGTGATCCACCGGCCCTGCGCGGAAAACCGCTTTCCCATTGCCCTTCACTTGCACTAAAAGCGATGAATACAAGAAAAAACCGAAAGAGCCGCCGATGCTTGACCTGACCTATGAATCCCCCAAGCCAAAGATCATTTCTGGCGCGACCGGCGACTGGGAACTTGTGATCGGTATGGAGATTCACGCCCAGGTCGCCAGCCAGGCCAAACTGTTCTCTGGCGCGTCGACCCGCTTCGGGGCGGAACCCAACAGCAACGTCGCCTTTGTCGATGCCGCGATGCCGGGCATGTTGCCGGTTATCAACGAATATTGCATCGAACAGGCCGTGCGCACCGGTTTGGGGCTGAAAGCGCAGATCAACCTGTGGTCGGCCTTTGACCGCAAGAATTACTTTTACCCCGACTTGCCGCAGGGCTACCAGATTTCGCAGCTCTATCACCCACTTGTGGGCGAGGGCGAAGTGCTGGTCGAGATGGGCGCGGGCATTGCGCGTCTGGTGCGGATCGAGCGTATCCATGTCGAGCAAGATGCCGGCAAATCCATCCATGATATGGACCCGAACATGTCGTTCGTGGACCTGAACCGCACCGGTGTGGCGCTGATGGAAATCGTCAGCCGCCCCGATATTCGCGGGCCGGAAGAAGCCGCCGCCTATGTCGGCAAATTGCGCCAGATCCTGCGCTATCTTGGCACATGCGACGGCAATATGCAGAACGGCAACCTGCGCGCCGATGTGAACGTCTCGGTCTGCCGCCCCGGCCAGTATGAAAAATACCAGCAAACGCAGGATTTCAGCCATCTGGGCACGCGCTGCGAGATCAAGAACATGAACTCTATGCGGTTCATTCAGGCTGCGATTGAATACGAGGCCCGTCGCCAGATTGCCATTCTGGAAGATGGCGGCAAGGTCGATCAGGAAACACGGCTATATGACCCGGATCGCGGCGAAACCCGGTCCATGCGTTCTAAAGAAGAGGCGCATGATTACCGCTACTTCCCCTGCCCCGACCTGCTACCGCTGGAAATTGAACAGGCTTGGGTAGACGACATCGCCGCCAGCCTGCCCGAATTGCCCGATGCCAAGAAAGCCCGCTTCATGGCCGATTTCGGGCTGACGGATTACGACGCGTCGGTGCTGACCGCCGATCTGGCCGATGCCGCCTATTTCGAAGCCGTGGTTGCAGAAGCTGGCGACGGCAAACTGGCGGCCAATTGGGTCATCAACGAACTGTTCGGACGCCTGAAAAAAGACGCACGCGAGATTGGCGATAGCCCTGTCTCCGCCGGGCAATTGGCCGGGGTTATCAAGCTTATCAAATCGGGCGACATTTCTGGCAAGATCGCCAAGGATCTGTTCGAGATTGTCTATACCGAAGGCGGCGACCCAGCAGAGATCGTAGAGTCGCGCGGCATGAAGCAGGTGACCGACACCAGCGCAATCGAAAAGGCGGTGGATGATGTGATCGCGGCCAACCCTGCGCAGGTGGAAAAAGCCAAGCAGAACCCCAAGCTGGCGGGCTGGTTCGTTGGGCAGGTCATGAAGGCCACCGGCGGCAAGGCCAACCCGGCGGTTGTCAACCAGATCGTCGCGACGAAGTTGGAAGAGTGAGACCGCAGACCCGCAATTCAGGACCGTAAGCAAACAGGCGAAAGACCAGACACATGCGCAAACTGATTGCTATGATGATTGCCACACTGATGATGGCGGCAAGCCCAGCGCTGTCAGATCAATCGCGCGTTATCGCGGGAATCGGCGCGCAAGAGAGTGTCGGAAGTGCTGAATTCTCTTTGCGGTATATCGCGCCCGAACCAATGCTCTGGCGGTTGCATCCGGCTTTCGGTATTTCTTTAGCCGGGAACGGATCTGGCTGGGCGGGCATCGGCTCTGGGCTTACCTTCGGGCAGAACGAAGGGATATTCCTGCGCATTACCAACATGGTCGGTGCTTACCGGCGTGGCAGTGGGCGCGACCTTGGTGGTGCATTGCAATTCCGCAACGCGCTGGATATCGGGTATCGCTGGCGCAATGGCATAGAAGCCGGTCTGGGCGCGGATCACCGGTCCAATGCGGGCCTGAGCAACCCCAATCCGGGCCTGAACACAGTTTATCTTTTCACTTCGATGCCGTTGAACTAGGTCAGCCCTTTACACAGACTGCCGACCGAGCGTCAAAGCCCCAAGGACCCCAGCATGGAAAGCTACGAGTATCTTGTTGTCCCCGCCCCGCGCAAAGGCGCAAAGGCGAAAGGGCTGAAATCCCCTGCGGATCGCTATGCGCATCAGATGACCTTGTTGCTGAACGATCTGGCCGCCGAAGGTTGGGAATACTGGCGCGCGGACAGTCTGGCCAGCGAGGAACGCAAAGGATTGATGGGCACAACCAACGTCAGCCACGAATTGCTGATCTTCCGCCGCCTATCCGCCGCGGCGCTGGCCACCCAGATGCCGACCCAAGGCTACGCGACAGAACAGACCGAGCCTGCGCGCAACAGCCCCCTTGCCGCGCCCGACACGGCAGCGGCACACCGCGCCGAACCCAGTCTGGGGCGCCCTGACACGGCCTATCCCGAAAATAACGGTCCGCGCCTAACAGCATACCGGCAGGATTGACGGCACCTAACCGCCCCAATCTTCAGCCGGTGTAAATGCGCCGATCGCGCTCAGCGCGGCCGAAATCAGCGCGCCAAAAGCCCCTTGGCCTAGCGCGACAACCCAGCCGGCAGCGAGGGCTGGTCCAACGCGGCAAACCCGTAATGCCGCAGCCAGCGCAGGTCGGATTCGAAAAACGCGCGCAGATCCGGAATGCCGTATTTCAACATGGCAATCCGGTCGATCCCCATGCCAAAGGCAAACCCCTGCCATTCATCCGGGTCAATCCCGCCTGCGCGCAGCACATTCGGATGCACCATCCCAGAGCCGAGAATCTCCAACCAGTCATTCCCTTCGCCCAGCTTCAACTGGCCATTGTCCCAGCTACAGCGAATGTCCACCTCTGCCGAAGGCTCGGTGAACGGGAAATGCGACGCCCGGAAGCGCAGTTCAACCTCGTCCAGTTCGAAAAAGGCGCGGCAGAATTCTTCCAAGACCCATTTTAGCTGCGCCATATTGATGTCGCGGTCAATCGCCAGCCCCTCGACCTGATGGAACATGGGGGTATGCGTCTGGTCCATATCCATCCGGTACACGCGGCCCGGCGCGATCACCCGGATGGGCGCGCCTTGGCCCTGCATCGCGCGGATCTGTACGGGGCTGGTATGCGTGCGCAACACATGCGGTGGGCGGGCGTCGTCCTCGGCGCGGTGCATGAAGAACGTGTCATGCTCTTGCCGCGCGGGGTGTTCGGGCGCGATGTTCAGCGCATCGAAATTGAACCAGTCGCTTTCCACCTGCGGCCCTTCGGCAACGGCAAAGCCCATATCCGCGAATATCGCGGTCAGTTCTTCCATGACCTGACTGATCGGGTGGATCGTGCCCATCGGGCGCGGGCGGCCCGGCAGCGTGACATCCAGCCATTCCGTTTTCAGCCTTGCATCAAGCGCGGCATCGTCCAAGGCCGCCTTGCGAGCCTTGAGCGCGGCGTCGATCTCGGACTTTAACCCGTTCAAGACCGGGCCTGCGACCTGCCGTTCTTCGGCGCTCATTTGGCCAAGTTCGCGCATTTTCAACGCGACCTCACCCTTTTTGCCAAGCGCGGCCAAGCGCACGGCCTCTAGCGCCCCGGCATCTGCGGCGGCGCCGATCTGCTCTAGATACTTGGCGCGAAGGTCTGAAAGTCCGTCCATGGTCTGCCCTTGGCTTGGTGGTCTGACCCTGTGGCAATAGGCAAACCCGTCACAGGATGCAAGCGCAGGACAGATACCGACATGCCGCTGCGGCGTGGATTGGGCCAATCGTGTCAGACCGTCGCCTGCACTGAAAGCAAGGCGGTAGATTTATCCTGCGCTCAAGTCAGCCGCCGCGATCGTACGGTTGCGCCCGCCTTCCTTTGCGGCATAAAGCGCGGTGTCGGCACGTTTCATCAAATGATCAAGATTGTTGCCGTCCTGCGGGTAGGCCGCGACACCACAGGAAATCCGCACATCTTCAAGGCTTGCCCCGTTTGACACCAGTTCAAGCGCCGCAACGCGCGATCGAAGTTCCTCGGCCAGGTCAACAGCGCCCGCAACCGGCAGACCGACACATAGCAGCGTGAACTCCTCTCCGCCCAAGCGGCACGGGTAGACGCCGTTCTGCCCGAGATCTTGCATCAATGCGGCCACCTCTCGCAGCACCAGATCGCCCGCGTCATGGCCAAAGCGGTCGTTGAATTGCTTGAAATGGTCCACATCCACAGCGATCAGGGACAAGGGGGCGCCTTCGCGTTCAGCCGTCACCATTTCGCGCGCGGCGCGCTCGGTAAACCAGCGGCGGTTCCATAGCCCGGTCAGCGCATCGCGCACCGAGCGTTCGTGCAGTTCATGGCGCAAGCGCACATTCGCCACCGCAAGGCTGATCTGTTCGGCGCAGATTAACGAGATGTCCCAGCGATTGTTCAACACCTCGGCCCGCATATGGCGCATCAGCCCGCCCTCTTCGAACCCGTCGAAGACGATATGCATCAGCCCGATGGTTTCCCCATGTGCAATGATCGGCAGGCAGAAATACGGCGTGTCCTTGTGGTGAACATGGTCGCAGGGGAACTGGATCGGCTTCAGGCCAAAAGCATAGGCGCGGCCCCGGCGCAGCGCCCAGCAGTCATCGGGCAGAATATGGTCGGGGAATTCCGGTATCGTGCCCCAGCTTGCGACAAGCTCCAAGGTGCTGCGCTGCGCGCCGTAAATATACAGCGCCCCATCCGCTTCGGGGATCAGCGTGTGCATGGCGCGCCGCACCACCATCAGCAATTCGTCGAAGGATTTGGCAGAATAAAGCCATTCGCTGGTCAAGGCCAGAAGCTGGCGCTCAGATTGGCGAAGCGCCTCTGCGTGGCGCATTTCTTCGTTCTGCTGCTCCAATGCCTTGCGCTCAGAAATGTCGCGCATGGTCGAGATGAAATGCGTGTGCAGGCCATTTGCATCATAGACCGGGGTCACTTTCAGGTCACCCCAGAAAGGTTTGCCATCGCGGGTATAGTTCAGAACATCCAGCCGCACCTCGCGCCGTTGGGCACAGGCAAGGCTGATCATCCGGGCGGCATCCGGGTCGGTTTCCGGCCCTTGCAGCACGCTGCCAGGTTCCTTGCCGCAGATATCATCCAGCACATAGCCGGTCTGTGCCGTAAACGCGGCGTTCACCCACAGGGCTTTGCGATCCGGGTCACTTATAATAACCCCATCCGACGAATGGCGCGCAACCAGCGCCGCAAAGAAAGCTTCGGACTGGTTATCGGGTTCCGAACAGTCTTTTGCACACATCAGCAAACTCCCACACTCGCGACACATTCGCATTCACAAGTTAAGACTTCGTGAGCGGCAGTGCATGCGCACAAGCCGTGACATAGCAGGGCCGGGGCGTTACGCTGCGCTATGGCGGCGGGTTTACCCGTTGTTCACACCCAATCCAAAGTATCCGGAGACATGATGCGCGATTCCGTGACCGACCTGACATCGATGCTGATAGACCCGACCCTGCTGCAAACGCGCGCCTATATCGCCGGGGAATGGGCCGATGCCGATGACGGCGCGACATTCGAGGTGACGAACCCCGCCCGCGGCGATGTAGTTGCACATGTGGCTGACCTGTCGCGCACAGAGGTTGCACGCGCCATTGATGCGGCAGAAACCGCCCGCCACGCATGGGCTGCGCGCACAGGGAAGGACCGCGCCGCAATTCTGCGCAAGATGCATGACCTGATGATGGCCCATGCCGATGATCTGGGGCTGATCCTGACCGCCGAAATGGGCAAACCCCTTGCAGAGGCGCGCGGCGAAATTGCCTATGGTGCAAGTTATTTCGAGTGGTTCGCCGAAGAGGCCAAGCGCATTTACGGCGAAACCATTCCCGGACACCAACCCGACAAGCGGCTGACCGTGCTGAAACAGCCCATCGGCGTGGCTGCTGCGATTACCCCATGGAATTTCCCGAATGCCATGATTGCGCGCAAGATCGCACCCGCGCTGGCGGCAGGATGCAGTTTTGTCGGGCGGCCCGCGTCGGAAACACCGCTTTCGGCCTTGGCCATCGCGGTGATTGCAGAGCGCGCGGGGCTGCCCAAAGGGTTGCTGTCGATCCTGCCCTCGACGCGCGCCTCCGACATCGGCAAAGAATTCTGCGAGAACCCGAAAGTGCGCAAGCTCAGCTTTACCGGCTCGACCGAAGTGGGGCGTGTCCTGATGCGGCAGGCCGCCGATCAGGTCATGAAATGCTCTATGGAACTGGGCGGCAATGCGCCGTTCATCGTTTTCGACGATGCCGATCTGGATGCCGCTGTCGCGGGCGCCATTGCCTGCAAGTTCCGCAATAACGGGCAAACCTGCGTCTGCGCGAACCGCATCTATGTGCAAGACGGGGTTTACGACATCTTTGCCAAAAAACTGGCCAAGGCTGTCGCAGCGTTGCGCATTGGCGACGGCTTGAAAGATGAGGTAGAGCTTGGGCCATTGATCCATGACGAAGCCGTCGCCAAGGTGGAAAGCCATGTCGATGACGTGCTGGCCAAGGGCGGCACCGTGCTGACCGGTGGGGCGCGGCACAATATGGGCAGCAATTTCTACCAGCCGACGGTTCTGGCCGGCGTGACCCAAGACATGCGGGTCGCAAAGGAAGAAACCTTCGGCCCCGTCGCGCCCTTGTTCCGCTTCAAGACCGAAGAAGAAGCCATCGCCATGGCAAATGACACGATCTTCGGACTGGCCAGCTATTTCTACAGCCGCGACATTTCCCGCGTAACCCGCGTGCAAGAGGCGCTGGAATACGGCGTCGTCGGCGTGAACACGGGCATATTCTCGACCGAGGTGGCACCGTTTGGCGGCGTCAAGCAATCCGGTATCGGGCGCGAAGGGTCGCGCCACGGAATAGAGGATTACTTGGAAATGAAATACGTCTGCCTAAGCATCTGAGCGCATAAAAAAGCCCCCGCAATGCGGGGGCTTTGTGTTCAGGTCAACCGCTTAGCAGCTGTAATACATGCTGTATTCGATCGGGTGTGGCGTGTGCTCATAGGCATAGACCTCTTCCCATTTCAGGTCGATATAGGCCATGATCTGGTCTTTCGTGAACACGTCGCCTGCCAGCAGGAAGTCATGATCGGCGGCAAGGCTTTCCAGCGCTTCACGCAAGGACGCGCAAACCGTGGGGATGCCTTCCAACTCTTCGGGCGGCAGGTCGTACAGGTCCTTGTCCGACGCGGGGCCCGGATCGATCTTGTTCTTGATCCCGTCCAGACCCGCCATCAGCAGGGCGGCAAAGCACAGATAGGGGTTCGACGAAGGGTCAGGGAAGCGGGCTTCGACACGCTTTGCTTTCGGGCTTTCCGTCCATGGAATGCGAATGCAGCCAGAGCGGTTGCGGGCGGAATACGCACGCAGAACCGGGGCTTCGAAACCCGGGATCAGGCGCTTGTAGCTGTTGGTAGACGGGTTGGTGAAGGCGTTCAGCGTTTTCGCATGCTTCAGGATGCCGCCGATGAACCACAGCGCCTCTTGGCTGAGGTCCGCGTATTTGTCGCCAGCGAACAAGGGCTTGCCGTCTTTCCAGATCGACATGTTCACATGCATACCGGTGCCGTTGTCGCCCTTGACAGGCTTGGGCATAAAGGTCGCGGTTTTGCCATAGGCATCGGCCACGTTCTTGATGACATACTTGTATTTCATCAGTTCGTCGGCTTGCTTGGTCAGCGACCCAAAGATCAGCCCAAGTTCATGCTGCGCCGACGCCACCTCTGTGTGGTGCTTGTCGACCTTCATCCCCATTTCTTTCATGGTGGTCAGCATTTCCGAGCGCATGTCTTGGTTGGCATCGGTCGGGTTCATGGCAAAGTAATGCCCCTTCACGCCCGGACGATGGCCGCTATTGCCATGCTCGTAATCGGTGTCAGAGTTCCAGGCGGCTTCCTCGGCATCCACCTCGTAGCCAACCTTGTTGATCTTGTCGCTGAACTTGACGCTGTCGAAGACGAAGAATTCGGCTTCCGGCCCGAAATAGGACACGTCGCCAATGCCCGACGCTTTCAGATAGGCTTCGGCTTTTTCGGCGGTGCCGCGCGGGTCACGCTCATAGGGTTCATTCGTGTCCGGCTCTACGATCGAGGCGTGAATAGCCAGCGTCTTTTCGGCATAGAACGGGTCGATATAGACGCTCTCGGTGTCCAGAACCAGTTTCATGTCAGAGGCTTCGATGCCCTTCCAACCAGGAACCGACGACCCGTCGAACATGAAGCCTTCTTCAAGGAAGTCTTCATCAACAATGTCGTTGATGATGGTGACATGCAGCATGCGACCGCGCGGGTCGACAAAGCGGATGTCAAGATAGGCGACATCTTCCTCTTGCATCAATTTGAGAACGTCAGCAGCACTCATGTGTTTTCCCTTTGCTCTTGAACCGTTGTTTGGGAGTGTTCCGTGATGGCGTCGCGCTTACAGCGCGTCGTCGCCACTCTCGCCAGTGCGAATGCGGATCGCCTGCTCTACCGGAGAGACGAAAATCTTGCCGTCACCGATCTTGTCGGTGCGCGCTGCGGCGATGATCGCCTCGACCGCGCTTTCAACCTGATCATCCGGCAGCACCACTTCGACCTTCACCTTTGGCAGAAAATCGACCACATATTCGGCACCCCGATACAGTTCGGTATGCCCTTTCTGACGGCCGAAACCCTTTACTTCCAGCACAGAAAGCCCCTGCACGCCAATGTCTTGCAGGGCTTCCTTGACCTCATCCAGCTTGAATGGCTTGATGATGGCTTCGATCTTTTTCATGCGGTCGGCCTCCTCGGGTGTCGCAGCGCTCTGCGATGGCTTGATCCACGACAGATCATGTTCAGATACGGGCCACAATCTGATAAAGGTCGGGCTGGGAATGGAGCAATGGCGAAATCGACCCAAACGCCTATCTTTTAGGCATGTAGCATAATTTTTAATCTGAATGAAAATTCACGGTGTCCAAAAGTGACTGAAATTCTGACACCTGCCCAAATGCGCGCCACTGAACAGGCCGCGATTGATTCTGGCGCCGTCACCGGGCTGGCCCTAATGGAGCAGGCGGGCGCGGCCACGCGGGACTCAATCCTGTCATATTGGCCCGGCCTTGCGCGTGATCGCGCCCATGCGCGGGTGCTGTGCGGACCCGGCAACAATGGCGGCGATGGCTATGTGATTGCACGCCTGTTGATGGATCGTGGCTGGAAGGTGCAGGTTGTTGCCTTCGGCGCGCCAGACCATCTGCCGCCCGATGCCCGGCGCAACTTCGACCGCTACGAAGGCGCGCTGCTTGATGGGGCGACAGCGCCCCGTCCGTTCGAAGGCGATCTGTCGGTTGACGCCGTTTTTGGAACCGGGCTGTCACGCCCGATCAGCGATCCCACGATCTGTGGCTGGCTGGTCGAACATGACCGGTTCACAACCCGTGTCGGGGCCAGTGTGGCGGTTGACATCCCGTCAGGGCTGGACGCCAATAGCGGAAAGGTGCTGGACGGCTCTGCCTGCGCACGCTCTGCATTGACCGTGACCTTTCACCGCGCGAAACCGGGGCACTATCTGGCCCAAGGGCCAGATTATTGCGGCGCGCTGCATGTGGCGGGGATCGGGTTATGACATTTCGGCTGATCTCTCCTGACTGGTTGCCGGACCTGTCCAAGGCGCGCCTTGCCCACAAATACGACCACGGCCACGCCTTGGTTCTGGCCGGGGGGCATGGCAAAGGCGGCGCGGCGCGACTTTGTGCACGGGCGGCCTTGCGCACAGGGGCCGGGGCTGTGACCCTGTTGTGCCCCAGCAACGCGCTGACAGAAAATGCCTCGCAGCTTGACGCGATCATGCTGCGGCAATGCGACAGCCCCGAAGACCTGCGCAACTGCTTGGCCGATACGCGGCTGTCATCGGTCTGCCTTGGGCCGGGGTTGGGGCTGGGGCCCGAACAGGCGGCGCTTGTCGCAACCGCGCTTGCGCATGGGCGCGGCTTGGTGCTGGATGCCGACGCGATCACCCATTTGGCGCGCAGCCCCGAAATGGCCCAAACACTGCATGAAGGCTGTGTTCTGACACCACATGCAGGCGAGTTCGCACGCCTGTTCCCAGAAATCGCCGCCCGGCTAGACGCCCCGGCGACACGCGGCCCGGCCTATTCCAAGCTGGATGCCACGCGCGATGCAGCGCGGCTCATTGGCGCAACGGTTCTGTTCAAAGGCCCCGACACGGTGGTCGCCACCCCGAACGGGCAAGCGGCTCTGCACGCGGCTTGCTACGACCGCGCGGCTCCGTGGCTGGCCACGGCGGGCGCGGGCGACGTGTTGGCCGGTCTGATCTGCGGTTTGCTGGCGCGGGGGTATTCGCCATTTCACGCGGCCTGCTGGGGGGCGTATCTGCATGTCGATTGCGCCCGCACCTTCGGTCCCGGCCTAACCGCCGACGACCTGCCAGACATGCTGCCCCGCGTTCTGGCGCAGCTTACAGTGCCGGTTTGATGAGCGCTTTGGCCCCATCAATATCCAGACAGACCACCGAATCAAATTGTAGCTGGCACAGCGTCACCTGCCCCGGACAGCCCGCGCGCAGATCCACACCATCGACCAATCGCGCGGCGGGGCTGACGGTTGGTCGAGCGAACACAATCTGCGCGCGCCAATCATCTGCGCGCAGCATCTGACCGCCCCCGACCGTGAGCGGCGCCCGCCCCTTGCGCACAACACGCACCGTGGCATCGCCGCGCGCCTGCACCCGGCGAATGCCGCGCAATTCATGCAGATTACCGGATTCGTCTAACACCAGATCACCCGCCATAAGCGTGGCAACCGGTTGCCAGCCCATCAGCGTGCGAACGCGTGTGGAGCCGGCAAACCCCGCCGGCGCACTGGTCCGCGCACGGGTGGCGGGAAGCGGGGGCGCAAGAGAAATCGTGGTCATTGCAATATCCTCTATTTGCAGCCTAGCGTCAGAATATGACGGCCAGGTGAACATCTGCTGAACGCCTTACTGTTTCACTTAGCGCAACAATCGGCGCGGATTGCGGCGGAAATCGGGCCACTGCGTGTTGAGTTCTTGGCCCCGTGTAATTTTCCCCTCGCGCCCGCTGCACAGCTTTGCTAAAGCGCTGCGCATGCGGGTGTGGCGAAATTGGTAGACGCACCAGATTTAGGTTCTGGCGCCGCAAGGCGTGGGGGTTCAAGTCCCTCCACCCGCACCAGAAAACCCGGGCTAGATGGCGTTGAACATCGGGAAGCTGACACCGAGCGACCACGCCAAAACCAGGCCAAGGCCAATACCTGCGGCCGCAGGCAGGCCGGTGCGCCGGCCGACCCATCCGCCCATCGTGCCAAATAGCAAGAAGAACAGCACGATCACCGGCAGGATGATAACCAGAAAGAACAGGCCCTCGAAATCGAGCGCGACCGCCAACGCCAATGACGCAAGAAACGCCACGCGCAGCACCAACACGCGCCAGACAGGGGCGCGGCCACCTGCGCTGAGAATCGCATCGCCCAACAGGAAGGGCACCGCGCCAAGCGCCAATCCGGCGACCACGGGCACACGCCCGGCATGCGGCACGAAAGACGCGACATAGCGGTCCAGAACGCCGCCAAACACTGCAATGCCAAATACCGCCACCGCCCCTGCGACCCAGAAAGCGCGGGCCGGAAACTGGCCGCGCAACAGGCCCAGACGCCAGCAGAAAACCAGCGTTATCGCACCGTAAACGGCCAGATGCACCGCAAGGTAATCCGCAACCAGCACTGGCAGAAACCTAAGGTCAAACGGCGCAAGCAGCAGCGGTGTGACCAGCGCCGGGACAAGCGCCGCCAGCCAGAAACCGCGCCGCCCCGGCTGCGGGCATGCCATTCGCGCGCGCGGCAAACTGCGCGCCATAGGCCAGCCCAGCGCCGCGGTGGCCACCAGCAGCAGCGCGATCCACCCGCCGCGCGCAGGCACCGGGCCGTCGCTGCTACGCCCAAAAGCGGCATCCAGCCAATCTCGGGCCTCTGCCAAGGCGGTTTGGGAATATAGCACACCGACATGTTCAACCATCGGCGCTGCGACCGCACGCCGCCCGGTGCCCTGCGCGGGGTCGCCCGTGGTCTGGCCAAGTTGGGCCTCCGGGTCTGTCAGCCGCAACACGCGCAGCGATTCTTGCACCAGCCGCGTTTCCCATGCGCCCGACACGGCCAGCAGGTTGACAGGCTCTGCCCCGGTCACGGCTTGGCTGAACATCGACACCGCCACAACGGCATCGCCCGGCGGGTCGGACAGCGCCTGCCGGATCACAATGTCAGAGGCCATGGAATGCCCCAGATAGGCCAGCCGACCATCGGCGCGCGGATGAGCAAGGGCGGCACGCGCGACACGCGCGGTCTCTGCCATCAGCAGCCGCGTGGTGCCGTCGGGGGATGTGACATCCCCCGACATGGGCACCGGGTTGCGCCCGTGCCCCTCAAAATCGAAACTGGCGACAAGATAGCCTGCTTGCGCGAGGGTCAGGGCGAAAGGCTCCATCAACTGCCGTGACCCGGCAAAGCCATGGGCGATCACAACCACGGGCGCCTTTGCGTCAGTGTCGCGCAGATACAGGCTGGCGGGGGTTGTCCCGGTGCCCTCTAACGGGCGAATTGTCAGACCGGACCGGTCCTGTTCCAGCTGCCAGATTGACAGCGCCATCAGGATTGCAGCGATTGCGGCAAGAAGAACACGCATAAGTCAGGCTTCCGTCATTCCGATACTGCCAACAGTGAGCGCGGCAGGATGAAAAGAAAAGGGGCGACCGCGCCGCCGGGCGGCAGGCCATGCGGCCATAAACAGGCTTGATCCTGCGCCAAGCGCCCCTTAGTAAGGCGCAAATTTCCTCAGGCCGCCTCTCTGGCGGCCTGTCATTCATGCGAGGATGCCCATGCAAGTCACCGAAACGCTCAACGAAGGCCTGAAGCGCGGCTATACCATTACCGTCACAGCGGATGAACTGGCCGCGAAGGTCGATGAAAAGCTGGTTGAAGCCCAGCCGGAAATCGAGATGAAGGGCTTTCGCAAGGGCAAGGTGCCTATGGCGCTGCTGAAGAAGCAGTTTGGCCAACGCCTGTTGGGCGAGGCCATGCAAGACGCCGTGGATGGTGCCATGGAACAGCATTTCAAAGACAGCGGCGACCGTCCTGCCATGCAGCCCGAGGTCAAGATGACCAATGACGCATGGAAAGAAGGCGATGATGTTGTTGTATCGCTGAGCTACGAAGCATTGCCGGTGATCGAAATGCCCGCTCTGGATGGCGTTTCGTTGGAAAAACTGGTCGTCAAGGCAGAAGATTCGGCAGTGCAGGAAGCACTGGAGAACCTTGCGAAATCGGCCCAGAATTTCGACGACAAGGACGGCGCGGCAGAAAATGGCGACCAAGTCACGATGGATTTCGTCGGCAGCATTGACGGCGAACCGTTCGACGGTGGCGCAGCCGAAGACTTCCCGCTGGTGCTGGGGTCGGGCCAGTTCATCCCCGGCTTTGAAGAACAGCTGGTGGGCGTGAAAGCGGGCGACAGCAAGGACGCGACCGTCAAGTTCCCCGATGATTACGGCGCAGAGCACCTGGCCGGAAAAGAGGCCGTGTTCGCCTGCACGATCAAGGCCGTGAAAGCCCCGGCTGACGCCGCGATTGATGACGCGTTGGCCAAGCAGTTCGGCGCAGAAGATCTGGCGGCACTGAAATCGCAGATTTCCGAACGGTTGGAAGCGGAATATGCACAAGCATCGCGCGCGGTGCTGAAACGCGCCCTGCTGGACGCTCTGGACGACGCTGTCACTTTTGACCTGCCGCCGTCTTTGGTGGATGCCGAAAGCAAGCAGATCGCGCATCAACTGTGGCACGACGCCAACAAGGACACCACCGCAGCGCATGACCATTCGCATGGCGAAATCGAGCGCACCGAGGAAAGCGACAAGCTGGCCGTGCGCCGGGTGAAGCTGGGCCTGCTGCTGGCCGAAGTCGGCCAGAAAGCCGAGATCGAAGTTACCGACCAGGAAATGACCCAAGCCGTGATCGCACAGGCCCGTCAATATCCGGGTCAGGAACGGGCGTTCTTTGAGTTCATTCAAAAGAACCAACAGATGCAGCAGCAACTGCGCGCGCCGATTTTCGAGGACAAGGTGGTTGACCATATTCTTGAGAAAGTCACCGTGACCGAAAAGGAAGTCAGCAAGGATGAGCTGCAAAAAGCCGTCGAAACGCTGGAAGAAGACGGCGAATAAGCACGGCCGCATCGCTGTTTGAATGTCTTAAAGCCCTCACCCTTGGTGGGGGCTTTTTTCCATCTGTGGGCGCGGATCTGACGACCGGCACCACTTGCAGCACCCCGTCGGGATTGATGGGAACCCGTTTGGCCTTCGCACGGGGCGCAAACACAAATATGTCGGGTCATGTGGCGGCGAATGGACGCGCCACATCCGGGCACAGGGGCCGAAATGCTGCATTTGGGCGCATCGGGGCCACAGGGCCAAGCCTGAGCCATGACCCGACTGCTTTTGGTCACGCGTTTGCTTTTGCCCAGGCCCAAGCGCTAGTGGCACTGCATTGCGCCCTCGCCCTTTGCCGCAACGCGGGGACTATTCACCGGGCTGCGCGATCAGCGTGATGTCCGACAGGCTCAGCCCGCGCGCATTTGCGATCTGTGCAAGCACCTCTCCCGCCAGACGTATTTCGGCAAGGTCAGGTGCGTTAGGGTCAAAGGTGATGCTCAGGTCCGGCAGACCTTGGGCCGGGTCGTAGGTGAACTGTATTTCGTCTTCCTCCGCTGTGTAGTCGAGTATCTGGACCGGACCCGCCACCGCAGATGGGCCTGACAAGCGAAACTGGTCATTTCCCGCACCGCCGTGCAACAGATTGCCCGCCCCTGCGTGCAACAGGTCATTACCAGCGCCACCATTCAGAAAACTTGGCCCTGATTGCCCCAAGAGCGTGTCGTCACCATCGCCAGCCATGAGTGTGTTCACGCCACCCCCAGCGGATAGCAGGTCATTGCCCAAGCCCCCGATCAGGGTGTCGTCGCCGCCACTGCCGAACAGGGTGTCATCCCCCGCACCCCCGATCAGGCTGTCATCGCCGCTGCCGCCATCCAGCCAGTCATCCCCGCCATGACCGGCAAGATGATCCGCCCCGCCGTAACCGAGGATCGAATCGTTCATCGCACCGCCGCGCAGGCGGTTTTCGGTCAGGTCACCTTCCAGATGTTGCGGCGCCTCGGCGGGCTGCGGCGGGTAAGTGTCGGAACTGTGCACACGTTCCCCCAAACCATCGAACAGGCCCAGCGCCGGGCTGGACCCGGTTTCGCCCTGCGGCACTGTGGTCGCAACGTCGTCACTCTGGGCATCGGGATAATCCAAGAGCAATTGCAGCGGGGCAGATCCGCCTAGATCGGCAGCCGCTTCATCCGAGGGTGGATCATCCGCCTCCTCATCGGTGGTGGTGCCGCCAGACGGCTGCGGCGCGAATAAATCGCTGACCGACATGGCTGTCACACTCCCCAACAAACCCAAAAGCAACCACATGAAACACCTTTTTGCAATTTTGCCAGCGGGCCAGTTTCGCTGGGCAACCGGAAATGTTTTGCAAATGTTCGCAAAATGCCATGAAGAATCGCTTAACTTGGCCGCCCGCATTTCCGCTTTCCATTTCGGTGGCACTGGTCTATCTGTCCCGCCGTGCCATGGCTGACCGTGGCGCGAAGCTTGGCCTTGCTGGACGACATCCCGGCATGTGCCGTATCCGACCATCAACACAGGAGATCCCGATGTCGATCACTGCAGAAGACAAAGAAGCCACCATCAAGCAATTCGCGCGCGCCGAAGGTGACACTGGTTCGCCCGAAGTGCAGGTTGCCGTGCTGACCAAGCGCATTTCCAACCTGACCGAGCATTTCAAGACGCACAAGAAGGACAACCATTCCCGCCGCGGCCTGCTGAAGCTGGTCGCCACGCGCCGGAAACTGTTGGACTACCTGCGCGGCAAGGACGAAGCACGTTACCGCGTGCTGATCTCGAAGCTGGGCATCCGCCGCTAATCAGCCGCGCCCGGACCATGCAGCGCCCGCCTATGGCGGGCGTTTTGCGTTTCAGTGCAGACGTTCGAACCCGCCAAGGAAAATGTCGGTCGCCAGATCGGCATAATCCGCGCGGGATACCGGGCCACCGTCGCGGAACCACATATAGGCCCAGTTCATCATCCCGAATAGCGACATGGTCACCGCAGTCAGAATGGGGCGGCCTTGGTCGATATCGGGATGGATTGCGCGAATCACAGTTGCAAAGCGCCGCACGATGGCGCGTTCCAGCGCGACAATTTCCTGCCGCTGGGTGTCTGACAGCGTGCGTGTGCCGTTCAGTTGCACCATGTGGTAATCGTCGGCATCGCGGTATTGCTCCAGCACGGCATGGACCAGCGCGCGCAATTGGTCGCGTGGGGGCAAGGTTGCATTCTCGGCGGCCGCGATTGCGGCGTTCAGCTCGCTCAGATGCGTGCGGATAATGTCAAAGATCAGCGCATCTTTGCCGGGATAGTAATGATAGAGCAGCGCCTTGGACACATCGGCGCGCCCCGCGATCTGCGCCATCGACGCCTTGTCCATCCCGGCCTCGGCAAAGACCGCCGCCGCCGCGCGCAGGATTGCGCGTTGCTTTGCCTCAAAATCGTGCGCGCGCGAGCGGGCCATGTCAGACCGCTTTCGGGCGGTTGTCGACCACGCGCTTTGCCTTGCCCTCGGACCGGGGCGCGCCGCCGGGGGTATGGACAACCACCTTCGCGCTCACACCAAGGGTCGATTTTACATGATGTGCCAAATCGCGCGCGCTGGCGGCGCGGGCATCGTCCGTCGCGGCTTGCGGTGTGGCCTCTGCATGGATGGTCATGTCATCCATCCGGCCGGTGCGGGTCAGTTCAATCTGGAAATGCGGGGCAAGGCCAGCACATTTCAGGATTTGCTCTTCCACCTGCGTGGGAAAGATATTCACGCCGCGCAGGATGATCATGTCGTCACTTCGCCCGGTGATCTTCTCGATCCGCCGCATGGAGCGCGCGGTGCCCGGCAAAAGCCGTGTCAGGTCGCGCGTGCGGTAGCGGATGATCGGCAGCCCTTCCTTGGTCAGGGTCGTGAAAACCAACTCACCCATCTCGCCATCGGGCAAGACAGCGCCTGTTTCAGGATCAATGATCTCGGGGTAGAAGTGATCTTCCCACAGGTGCAAACCATCCTTCGTTTCCACGCATTCCTGCGCCACGCCCGGCCCCATCACTTCGGACAGGCCGTAAATGTCGACCGCGTGCATATCGAAGGCCTGTTCAATTTCGGCGCGCATGGCGTTGGTCCATGGCTCTGCGCCGAATATGCCCACGGCCAAGGATGTGTCGCGCGGGTCGATCCCGGCTTTATGGCAGGCATCGAGGATTGACAGCATGTAACTGGGCGTGACCATGATAACGCGCGGTTTGAAATCGGTAATCAGCGTGACCTGCCGTTCGGTCATGCCCCCCGACACGGGAACCACCGTGCAGCCCAGCCGTTCCGCCCCGTAATGCGCGCCAAGCCCGCCGGTGAACAACCCGTAGCCATAGGCCACATGCACGATGTCGCCTTTACGCCCACCTGCGGCCCGGATGGACCGCGCGACAAGATCGGCCCAGCGGTCGATATCGCCTTGGGTATAGCCCACGACCGTGGGTTTGCCCGTGGTGCCGGACGACGCATGCAACCGCACCAACTGCTCGCGCGGGGCAGCGAACATGCCGAAGGGGTAAGTGTCGCGCAGGTCGGCTTTGACGGTGAAGGGGAATTTCGCAAGGTCGGCCAGCGTGCGCAGGTCGTCGGGGTGCACACCCGCCGCGTCGAACTTGGCGCGGTAGAAGGACGACCCGGTATAGGCATGGGTCAGCGACCATTTCAGCCGCTCCAGTTGCAGGGCGGCAATCTCATCGCGCGAGGCGGTCTCGATCGGGTCCAGATCGCCCGGTTTGGGGGACAGGTCTTCCATGCTTACGCCTCCTCGCCCAGATGGGTGCCCTTTATGCTGCGGCTATGGCCGCGGAATTCCGCAACGACAGTGCCCGTGTCATCCCTTACGCGCACATCGTAGATGCCAGACCGCCCCCGGCGGTTCACCTCTTGCGCCGTCGCGGTCAGGCGCGTGCCGCGTGCGACCGGGTTCAGGAAACTGACCGCGCAATGCTGCGCGACAACGCGCTGGTTGTAGCTGTTGCACGCAAAGGCAAAGGCGCTGTCCGCGAGCGTGAAGATATAGCCGCCATGGCACATACCGTGGCCGTTGGTCATGTGGTCGGTGATGGTCATGGACAGGGTGGCATGGCCGGGGCCGACCGCGTCCAGCGACATGCCCAAGCGCTGGCTGGCGCTGTCATCGGCCCACATGGCATGGGCGCAGGCTTCGGCGAGGTCTTGCGGGGTCATGGTCATTGGCCCGTGAACCTTGCATCGCGTTTTTCAAGGAACGCGGTGACGCCTTCGGCATAATCTGCCGATGCCCCCGCGCGGCGCTGGTAGTCTTGTTCAAGGTCCAACTGCGCATCAAGGCTGTTGGTCGCCGCCGCCTGAATCGCCTGCTTGGTCAGGCCAAGGCCATAGGTTGGCCCCTTGGCCAGTTTCAACGCCAGCGCGCGGGCCTCTGGCATCAGGGCGTCATCCGGCACCGCGCGCCAGATCAACCCCCAATCGGCGGCTTGGGTGGCGCTTAGCGGTTCCCCCGTCAGCGCCAAGGCTTTCGCCCGCGCTTCGCCCAACAAGCGCGGCAAGGCCCAAGACCCGCCCGCATCGGGCACCAGCCCCAGCTTGGCGAAAGACTGCACGAACCGCGCCATGTCAGACGCCAGCACGATGTCGCATGCCAGCGCGATATTCGCGCCTGCGCCTGCGGCAACGCCGTTCACCGCTGCAACCACGGGCTTGGGCAGCGCGCGTATGGCGCGGATCAGCGGGTTGTAATAGGTGCCGATGGTCGCGCCTAGATCGGGCTTTGGCCCAGCTTTGCGCGGGTCGCGCTCGCCAAGGTCTTGGCCTGCGCAAAACCCGCGCCCGGCCCCGGTCAGCAGCACCGCGCGCACGGCCCCATCCTGCGCCGCGCGGTCGATCTGGGCGCGCAAGGCCATATGCATTTCAGGCGTGAAAGCGTTCAGCTTGTCGGGCCGGTTCAGCACCAGCTCCAACACACCGGTATCCAACCGGTGCAGCACCAAATCGTCAGGCATGGGCAACTCTCCTCCCAGAGTTGCCCAAGACTTACATAAGCTGACCGACCGGTCAATTCTGTTTCTGCATTACCCTGTTTTCAGCACACCACGCGCCACTTGGTCGGCTTCGATGCTTTCGAACAAAGCCTTGAAATTGCCCTCTCCAAACCCGTCATCCCCTTTGCGCTGGATGAATTCGAAAAAGATCGGCCCGACCATGGTTTTCGAGAAAATCTGAAGCAGGATCTTGGTTTCCCCGCCATCGACCACGCCTTCGCCGTCAATCAGGATGCCGTGTTTCGCCATCGCCGCAACCGGTTCCGAATGGCCGACAACGCGGTCATGGCTCATGTCGTAATAGCTTTGCGGGGGCTTGGGCATGAAGCGGATGCCGCGTTCGGCAATGGCGTCGGTGGCCGAATAAATATCCTCGGTTCCGACGGCGATATGCTGGATGCCTTCACCATTATAGCGCTTCAGGTATTCCACGATCTGCCCGGTTTCGCCCCGGTCCTCGTTGATGGGAATGCGGATGCGCCCGCAAGGCGAGGTCAGCGCGCGGCTGAACAAGCCCGTGTATTTGCCTTCGATATCGAAAAACCGGATCTCGCGGAAATTGAACAGGTCGCGGTAGAAGCTGAACCAGCGATCCATGTTGCCGGTGAACACGTTATGCGTCAGGTGGTCCAGATAGTAGAAGCCCACGCCTTCGGGCTTGGGCGCGGTGATCCACTCGAACCCGGCATAGGGGTTGGCACTGCCGTAATCCTCTATGAAATAGATCAATGACCCACCGATTCCGACAATCGCGGGCACATCTAGCAGCTTGCCGGGGGCGGTGTAAGGTGTGGCCCCCTTTGCCACGGCATGGTCGAACGCATGGCGGGCATCGACCACCCGCCAGCCCATCGCGGGCGCGCAGGGGCCATGCTCAGTCGCAAAGCGCGCGGCATGGCTGTCCGGGTCACTGTTCAGCACATAGGTGATATCGCCCTGTTGCCATAGCTCGATATCGCGGTGCCGGTGCCGCGCGGTCAGGGTATAGCCCATGGCGCGGAACTGGTTGCGCAGGCTTTCGGGGTCGGGATGCGCGAATTCGACAAATTCAAACCCGTCGGTTCCGGCGGGGTTTTCGGCGGAAATGGCGGCGCGCGGGGCAGCATGCGGGAAAGGGCCCATCGGGTGCTCCTATTGGCGAAGATGTATCTAAGCTACAGAATACCGCACGCGCCTTGCGGATTTCGCGCAAAGACTGGAAATTTTTGCACTATCATGCAACACTCGCGCAGATTTTCTTGAAAACTGCAAAGAACACGCATGCAAGACGCTATCGACCGCAAGATCCTCGCACAGCTTCAGCACAACGCCATGATGACCGCGCAAGAGCTGGGCGACCATGTGGGGCTGTCGGCGTCGCAAGCCGCGCGACGGCGGCAAAGGCTGGAAGAACAGGGCATTATCGAAGGCTACCGCGCCCGTATCGCGCCCGAGCGTGTCGGCTTGGGCGTGCAAGCCTTCGTGCAAGTTCAGATGGGCAATCACGACCCGGCGGGCGCGCAATCCTTTCGCCACCTGTTGGAAAGCCTGCCCGAAGTGGTCAATGCTTGGACCCTGACCGGAGAGGCCGATTACCTGCTGCGCATCTGGTGCGCCGATCTGGCGGCGCTGAACACGCTGATCCATGCGCGCATCCTACCCCATGCCGCCGTATCGCGGGTGCAAAGCCAGATCGTGATGGACCAGCTGAAACAGGCTGCCGCCCTGCCCGTCTGACCGCGCACTCTGGACAATTGGCCCCGCGCCAAGGCACAACGGCTGTATGCTGCCAAAGGATTGCAGAATGGACATTTCAGCACTGGCCCATGCCGTCTTGCGCGGCGAGCGGCGGGCGCTTGCCCGCGCGATCACGCTTGCGGAAAGCGGGCGCGCAGACCACCGGGCGCAGGCCACAGAACTGCTGGAAGACCTTGCGCAAAGCGGGCGGCAGGCCATTCGCATCGGGCTGTCGGGCACACCGGGCGTGGGTAAATCCACCTTCATCGAATCCTTCGGGCTAATGCTGATCGAACGCGGCTTGCGCGTGGCCGTGCTGGCGGTGGACCCGTCCAGCAAGCGCACCGGTGGGTCCATTCTGGGCGACAAGACGCGGATGGACCACCTGTCGCGCGCGCCCGAGGCCTTTATCCGACCCAGCCCCAGCCAGTCGCATCTGGGTGGCGTGGCACGCCGCACGCGCGACGCGGTGGCGCTATGCGAAGCAGCGGGCTTTGACGTGGTGCTGGTGGAAACTGTGGGCGTCGGCCAATCCGAAACCGTGGTCGCGGACCTGTCGGACGTGTTCTTGCTGCTGCTGGCTCCGGCAGGCGGTGACGAATTGCAAGGCGTGAAGCGCGGCATCATGGAAGCCGCCGACATGATTGTGGTCAACAAGGCAGATGGCGAGTTGAAAGCCACCGCCACCCGCACCTGCGCCGATTACGCGGGCGCGCTGCGCCTGCTGCGCAAACGGCCCGAAGACCCCGCCGGCTTTCCCAAGGCGATGACCGTCTCGGCACTGGAAAACAACGGGCTACCGGGCGTGTGGGAGGAAATCACGGCGCTGGTCGACTGGCGGCGCAAATTCGGCCATTGGGAGCGGCGCCGCGCCGAACAGGCCCGCCGCTGGTTCGAAGAAGAGCTGCGCGAAACCGTGCTGGCGCGCCTGCAAACGCCCCTTGCGCGCCGCATGAGCGCCAATCTGGGGGCGCAGGTCGAGGCCGGGCAGACATCGCCCGCGCGCGCGGCACAAACCATGTTGGCCGCAATCTGGCCAGAGATCGCAACATCGCCGGAATCGCTTGACGCGCCGAAGGATAGCGCCTAAGAGCAGCCATCAAGTTTCAGGCCCTTGCTTTGCAGGGCCGGTTTTATTTGTGCGGGCCACATGAAGGCCAGCCCGAGACAACAAGGAAAAACCCATGTCGCGCCGTTGCGAACTGACCGGAAAAGGCCCGATCACGGGCAACAACGTAAGCCACGCCAACAACAAGACCAAGCGTCGTTTCCTGCCAAACCTTCAGGACGTGTCGTTGCAGTCCGAAGCGCTGGGCCGCAGCTTCAAGCTGCGCGTGTCCTCGGCGGCGCTGCGCTCGGTCGATCACCGCGGCGGGCTGGACGCCTATCTGGCAAAAGCCAAGGACGAGGAACTGTCGTCCAACGCGCTGAAGATCAAGCGTGATCTGGCCAAGGCTGCATCAGCCGCCTGATTGCCCGAAACCGAAAGTTTCGAATCGCCCCCGGTGCACCCGGGGGCTTTTGCGTTGCATAAGGGCGCAAGCCCCGTTGCAATCGGGCGCGATCCGCCGTTAAACACTGTTGCGGGTCCCGTAGCTCAACTGGATAGAGCAGCCGACTTCTAATCGGCAGGTTGAGGGTTCAAGTCCTTCCGGGATCGCCACCGGCCCCATTTGTGTAAAGGAGGCATATGAATGCGCAACAGGGCGGTTTTTGCTGCGCACCGTGTCAAGTGTTATTTTTGAATTCTGGCGAACTATTCAATAAATTTCTGATATAAAACAACATTTCTGGAAGACCGCCGACTCCATCTCGTGGAGCCGGCTTTTCGCATCCAATTCGATTTCCGCCGATTGAAGCATCGCCGACGAGACTGTTCGGAGGATATTCTCGCTAGAGTTCGGCGGGAAACTCGTCAGAGGCTTTGATCATATCGGTAAGAACTTGATTCCGACGGGCCAGTGTTTCATGCCATTCCTGTGCCTGTCGATCTTTGAAGAACGATGCATCCGGGGCGAGCCGCTCCACCGCGGCCTCAACTTCATCGAGACTGACCCGGAAGAATTCCTTTCTCAAGTTCGCGTCATTCACCCGACGATCTGCGAACTCACGATGCAATGCAGCCTCGAGGGCCGGAGCTTCTTCGGAATAGATCATTGCATGCGTATCAAAGCTGAACGGCACACTTGCATCTCCCAGCTCTCGCACCCTGTCGTCAGGATCAAGGCGACGGGTAAGCCCGATCTTGACCACGTCTTCCCCGAATGACCCGATGTTCGAAATCACATAGACATACCCCGACTTGGTCATTTCGGCCATCGCCCGAGCCCGCTCTGTTTTTGCATGGGCCTCATCCAAGGCTGCCTGAAGTTCTGCGATCTTTGCCTCGTCGACACCGGCTTCAGACCGGGCTTTTTCCAAAAGCTGTTGAAAGCGAAGCTCCTCACGCTCAGCGGCCTCGGCTTCGGCAAGGAGTTTCTTCTCATCCCGTTCCGCCCGGGCCATTTCGGCACGTTCTTCCTTCTCGGCTTTCAGGCGTTCCCGGTATTCGTGGGTCAGATAAAGCTCCTCCAGTTTGAGGGCGACATAAGTGTCGTTTATGGTCAGGCGCATGGATTCATTGGCGCTGTTGATCTGCTTTGCCGCGGTCTGGATCCGCTTTTCCATGGCGTTCACATTGTTCCAACGGGTATTCGCAATGGCTGCCTCGCATTCATTGTTGAAGGCTCTCATGGTCAAACGGGTTTGCCGGTTGACCATGGCCTGTCCTTTCGACTTGCTGCCATCAACGGTCCAATCAGCAGGGCAGATTGTGGCTGTCTTCGAACTGACCATATCCTTCTGACGTTCCCGCACCGCCGTAATTGCGGCCTTGTAGGCCTCGCTGTCGGAGAAATCGAAATGGGGCTCATAGACGCCGAGTTCAGCAAATGACAGGCGCTCGTCATAGATTGCGACCTGTGCTGTTGATTGCCACTGAGATTTGACCCGGTAATCGCCAAAACTGTCATTGAGAATTGACCCATGTGCAACCTTGCCCCGGCTTGAACCAGCTGGGGGCAAATGGAGTGATCGACATGGGATTTTTGAAGGTAATCAGAACATGGGCGCTGCGAGACAAGATGCCCATTCGCGAGATTGCACGGCGCACGGGCATATCGCGCAGTGAGCGGTGACTGCCATCGGTTCGAAGGAACCGCGAACAATCAAGAAATATCTGCGGGAGGGGATTGTTGAACCGGCGTTTCAGACGCCGGATCGTCCTAT
>Ga0076930_100258_pt1 | contig 63857 bp, 48 predicted proteins | sample HotLakConsoUCCRE_FD_71149 | JGI IMG/M metagenome (GOLD analysis project Ga0076930, IMG submission 71149) | Hypersaline microbial mat communities from Hot Lake, Washington, USA - Hot Lake Consortium UCC-RE (version 3) (version 3) ...
TCCTCGTGAGCTTTGATGATTTTTCGACGAAAGTCGATAGAGTAAGGGAGCATCTTGGTTCCTCAGAGCGAATTCAAGAAGTATTAAGTGTACCTCACGAGGCTGGGAATCGCTATATTGATTAACCATTGTTCCCGTTGCCGTTAATTAATTGCAGGCTTAATGAGTTCCTGACTATACCAGCAAAACTTGAGTAATGGGTCGCAAAATTCTGCTCAGAAAATGACTGATATGCCCTTAAGCATAATTGATATGCCCTTAAGCATAAATGTTTGCTCTGATTTCATGACCCTCAGGCAATTTGAGACAAAAGTAGATTGATGGCTGTTTGCTCTTCTCATGTATAACCCATGGTTCGTTTTTTCATCTTTACTCTTGTCAACCAGTCTTGTGAGTGGGCAGTGGTTGCCAGCTTTGGCCCAAGAGGAGCCGTTGCGGGTCGGTATTTACCAAAATGAACCCAAAGTTTTTTTGACCGAAACCGGCGAGCCCTCGGGGTTTTGGCCAGAACTGTTGGCCGCGATCGCCACTGCCGAGGGATGGTCTTTAGACTACGTCCCCTGCGAGTGGGATGACTGCCTGGAAGCCGTCGAGGCCGGACAACTTGACCTCATGCTCGATGTTTCTTATTCCCGAGCGCGAACGCAACGCTTTGATTTCAACAGCGTTCCCGTGGTGTCAACTTGGTCAGTCATTTATGTATCAAAGGGGACCACTCTGGACTCTCTGGTTGACCTCGATGGTCTGCGTCTGGGGGTCTTGGCCGATGGCGTGCAGTATGACGATCTGTCGGCCCGGCTGAGTGGTTTTGACGTCAGCGTTGATTTCAGACCGGCTGCCGATTATGATACGTTGTTGCAGTGGCTTGATGAGGACGAAATTGATGCCGTCGCCATCAATCGCTTTACCGGAGCCCTGGCGGAGCGGCAGCATCCCATTCAGCCCACCGATATTTTAGTTGCGCCGACCCAGGTCCACTTTATTGCGCCCTCCGGTCAAAATGCCGATGTGTTAGCAGCCATTGATCGGCACCTGCAACAGCTCAAAGACGACCCCAACTCCGCTTATTACGACCTGCGAGGACAGTGGTTAGTGGTCGACGAGCCGTTTGATTGGCCAGCTCTCAGACGGGGAGCTTTAGCTTCGGGGACGGTTGCCCTCATGCTATTGCTACTCTCGATGATCCTTTGGAACCGGCGTTTGCAGAAGGTCGTTTGGCAGCGGACTCAAGCGGAAGCCGCCTTGCGCGAGAGCGAAGGTTGGCTCAAGCGGGTGCTGTCGATCGCGGAAATTATTTGCTGGGAGGAAGATCTGGTGAAGGGCAAACTCCGCACGTTTGGGTTACAGGCCCCCACGGGTTGGCAACCAGAACACTGGGAAACCTCGACAGACACTTTTTTGAGCCAGATCATTCATCCTGATGACGAGGAAAGGATGCGGGCGGCGCGAGCGAGTGCCCTTGAGACCGGCGGCGAGTTGGTGATCGAGCATCGAGTGTGTTTGTCTCAGCGAGAGGTCCTGTGGGTGCTCACCACCGGGCAGGTGATTCCCGATGAGACGGGGCAGCCCCTGCAAATTATCGGCTCCTCTCTGAATATTACTGAGCGCAAAAAATCAGAGCAGTCTCTCCAGACCAGTAAAGAGCAGCTGAGCCTGTCCATAGAAGTGGGCAATATTGGGATCTGGACGTGGTATCTGGCGACCGACAAGGTGGAATGGAATAACCACCACTTTCGCCTGTTGGGACTGGAACCTGGGGAAATTGCGCCGGACTATCATCAGTGGCGACGACGGGTGCACCCTGATGATCGAGACCGCATTGATGCGGCGGTCAAGCACGCCTTAGAAACCCGATTACCCTATGCGGAGGAATATCGCATCGTCTGTCCTGATGGCACTGTGCGCTGGGTCTTGGGCCATGGTCGCTACCTTGCCAATCAGCAGGGCGAGGGCGATCGCATGATTGGGGTCATGCTCGATATTACCCAGAGTAAGCAAACCGAAGCCGCTCTGCGCCAAAGCGAAGCCACCAAGCAACAAGTGCTAGAAGCAATTCCCGATTTGCTGGTGTGGATGAGGGCAGACGGCATCTGTGAAGGGGTGGCGACCAGTGAGTACTTCACCAATGCCTTATCCCCGAGCCTCTTGATCGGGAGTAACCAATATGAGGTGCTGCCTCCGGCCCTGGCTGCCCTGCGCCGCCAAGCGATCGCCGCCGTCCTGCTTACCGGGCGCATGCAGCGCTACGAGCAAACCGTTGAGGTCGACGGCAGTCCGCAGTATGAGGAAGTCCGTGTGGTGCCCCTAGAGGCCGATCGCGTGCTGGTCATGATTCGCGATATCAGCGATCGCAAACGCGCCGAACTCGCCCTCGCCGAGAGCGAACAGCGGTATCGCATGGTCACCGAAAACATGACCGATCTAGTGTGTCTCCACGATCCTCAAGGCCAATATCTCTACGTCACGCCCTCCTGCCAATTGCTGTTGGGCTACACCCAACCCGAGTTGATTGGCCAAGATCCCTACCAGTTGTTTCACCCCAACGACATCGACTCCACCCGTCGGGCTCACGAATTGGCCCTGGCAGGCACTGCAACCCCCGTGCGCTATCGTATTCGCCATCGCTCAGGTAATTACATTTGGTTAGAAACGCTGACCAAGCCCATTTGGGACGAAGCCGGACATCTCATCCACCTCCAAACCACCTCTCGGGAAGTGACTGACCAAGTGCGGATGGAGCAGCAACTCCGCCATGATGCCCTCCACGATGCCCTGACTCGGTTGCCCAATCGGCTGCTCTTAATGGAGCGGCTAGAACTCGCGATCAAGCGGACTCAGCGGCACCCAGAGTTTCAATTTGCGCTGCTGTTTATTGATTTTGACCGCTTTAAATTTATCAACGATAGCTTGGGGCATTTGATTGGTGATGAACTGTTGATAAACATCGCTCAGCGCTTTTCAGAGTTGCTGCGTGAGACCGATTTGGTTGCCCGCATTGGAGGAGATGAGTTTGTCCTGCTGCTTGAGGAAACTAATAGCTGCAATGAAGCCATTCACGTCGCCGAGCGCGTTTTGCAGGATCTCCAAACGCCCTTTTGCATCCAAGGGCAGGAGATTTTTACCAGTGCCAGCATCGGCATTGTCATGGGGTCAGTAGCCTCGACCACGGCGGATGTCTTGCTGCGCGATGCCGATATTGCTATGTACCAAGCTAAAGCGAAGGGTCACCAAAGCAGCTACGTCATCTTTGATCCGGCGATGCATATCCAAGTGCTCAATCGGCTGCAGTTGGAAAACGATCTGCGACGGGCGATCGACCAGTCAGAGTTTGTGCTGTATTATCAGCCGATTGTTTCCTTGAGTACCCTCAAAATCGTTGGCTTTGAATCCTTGATTCGCTGGCAGCATCCGACCAAGGGGTTACTGACGCCAGACAAGTTTATTGCCACCGTTGAAGAAACGGACTTAATTTTGCCGATTGGCGCATGGACGATGTTGACGGCCTGTCAGCAGGTCAGTCAGTGGCAGGCCCAAAATATTGCTGGCCCAGACCTGCATCTCACCGTCAATTTATCGGTGAAGCAACTGTGGCATAACGTATTGATTCAACAGTTGGAGCAGGCCCTTCAGGTGAGTCAAATCAGGCCCGGTTGTCTGACGCTGGAAATCACGGAAAGTCTGCTGATGGAAAACATTGAGGCCACCCACGAGCTGCTGCAACAGGTGCAGGCCATGGGGGCCAACATCAGCATTGATGATTTTGGCACGGGCTATTCTTCTTTAAGCTATTTGCATCAGCTCCCGGTCGATTCGTTGAAGATCGATCGCGCCTTTGTGAGTCCTCCGGTGGCGAGTCATAAGAACCGTGCCATCGCCGAGTCGATTGTGGGGTTGAGTAATCTGTTAGGGCTAGATGCGATCGCGGAAGGCATTGAAACCCCTGAGCAACTGGACTGGTTGCGATCGCTGCATTGCGAATATGGGCAAGGCTACCTGTTTGCCAAACCCCTGCCCGCCGAACAAGCCGAACACCTCTTGAGAACGGCTGACGTGTTGGATTTTTTCCAACGGTAAGGGGGAGCGGTCTGGATGCCGCCGTCTGCCGCGAGACTTGCCCCCCCTTGGGGCCGTCATTGGGCTAACGCTGCCGCTTTGCGCCACATCGGTTGGAACGCCGCCTGGGTAAAGGCTTCTGGTTCTAAGTGCCAAAGCTCAGCCCCCTCGGGAGACCGTAAAGCAGTAAAGGGAATCTGGCCTTCTACCGTCAACTTGTGCAATTCCACCAGCCCCCGCCGCGCTTGGGTGGCTCGTTGCCGCTGTGCGGCGGTCGCCTGCCAGCGAAATCGGGGCAGCCCCGCTAATTTGCCGCGGACAAACCGCAGCAGCAACCCCGCACAGAGGATTTGGCTGGGGCTTTCTCCCCAGCTATGGGGATCGGCCTGGGGTTCCGACAAGGTGAACCGTAGCTGCCGAGGTTCATACCCCCACCAGGCCTCATATTCCACCAGGGGACCGGCAGGGGTGTCGCGCCGGGTGGGCGATCGCTGGTCTGGACGAGCCCCCATCAAGTCTAGCCAGAACTCGATCTCGGCAATGGTACGCGCCGGTAAAGGATCGGCCCCCAGCCGCACATCTTGCCCTTGCAGCAAAGCCCTGGGGAAGTGCGGCGGCAAGAGTTGATAGCGGTGCGTGCAAGGATTCACGCGAATGCCGTCATAGTCGTCGCGCGCCGCTAACGCTGGCCAAACCTCCGGCCCGAGGGGAATGGTTTCGAGGCGGCGATGGCGATCGGTAACATTAAAGGTTTGGACGGCATCCGGGGCGGTGAATACCGTAACCGCAGCTAAGCTAAATGCCCGAACGCCCTCCTGATGCTGGGCGCGATAGACGGCGAGTGATTGGCTGCCCGGCGTCACAACACCCCACCAGGGACCGTGGGTGAGGAGGTTGACCTGCCCCGGTGCCGGATCGGCGAGGCACTCTTCTAGCTCGACAATGCTGGCCCAGCGCTGGAGTTCCGGTAGTTGATGGGGTTTGTATAAAACCGCCCAGGGTTCATCCGGGTCGAACACAATGCCGCCAAATCGAGGGGCCAGCTCGCGGACGAGCGATCGCCCATCCACCACCTGTCCTTCCCCGTCGCCGCTCTCCGCTATGACAAACCGCGTGCCATCGGCGCTCGGAACCACCTCAGGCTGCTCCCAACCCCCTTGCACGCGCCAGGCCGCATAAGCCAACAGCGCCCGCCAAGCGTCGGCTTGAGAGCACTGGCCCTGATGAAAGTCAGCCAGCACCTTGGAAATCGCGATATCCCCAGGCTTCATCGTTCAACGCCAGATGATGTCAAACCGGATGGCGATCGCCCCTTGATCGCCCCGATGCCCAATCCTACGCTAGCTAAACGACACATTTGCCCAAAAGCCCCTCCTCCTGACCAGAAATTTACCCAACCACCCAAAACCCAACTCCGCGCCCATCCCTAAACGCTGGCAGAAGAGGCGGAGAAAGCTTGGGCGTCTTGTTCAATCTGTTGAGCGATCGCAATCATCGTTTGGGTCAGCCCATGATTCGGGTGATGTAGACAAAAAATTCCCTGACTCGCCAGCCCCATCATGTCTTCGCTGAGATACAGAATCCCGGCTACAGGATATTGGTAGGTGTTTTCGAGCATGTGTTGGACGACGGTAGTTTCGATCGTGGGCAGCACGAGTGATGGCACCAGCAAAGTTTTCGTGACTTCTAGCTGTTCAATGACCTCTAACAACACTGCCGTTCTTTGCAAATCGTAGGGGTCCAGCTGCATCAAGACGATCGCCATATCCGCCAGAGAGAGGCCCATCAGGTTGTCGTCCGTCATGTCGGGCTGATTGTCGATGAGCCAAAAATCCAGAGCCAGTTCGTCGCTGAGTCGCTGCAGCACCTCGTAGGGTTTTTCGACGCTGTAGCGCTGCTGCAGGGCCAACACATGGCCGCTGTCGAGGGCAAAGTGGCTACCCAAAGGCGAGATGTAAATGCCAGCAGTCGTCACCTCTGGAGGCGCATCATAGTAGCGAAAATCGGCTCGCAGGGTCTTGGTCGCTTGGGTGTCAGGACTGAGCCACCAGTAAGCATTCAGGTCTTTTTCAAACGTTTCATCCAGACCAAACAGCGTGCGAATGCCGCCTCCGTGCGAGTCGGTGTCGAGCAGTCCGACCCGATAGCCGTGGTGCATTAAAATCACCGCCAAGTTGGCTACTAAATGAGAGCAGCCAATGCCGTGACGGCTAGCTTGGAGGGCAATCATCCTGGCCATTTGTTTAAGTTGCCGTGCCAGCAGCAACGGCAGTGACAACCCTGAACCTTCATAAAGCCATGAGGGAATGAGCGATCAGCGGGAGAGTCATGGACGGAACAACTCCAGTCGCGGATGATTATCGGCAACTAGCGTTTCAATTGCGACTTGATCTACAGGAACGGGATGAATATTGGCTTCAGTGTATCCCTATCTCGACATTTCTCTACGGAATGGATGATGATTTCGCATCCTCCTCAGCAATTCTCATTTTGCATAAAAGCCGGTCGCCCTGAGCTGGTCGAAGGAGGGATAGGCTTGCTCCCTCGGGGAGCCACTGCGTGAACGACCAGCGCAACCTGAATGGCATTTGGCCAAACCCACGAAGCCATACTGAGAATTGCGGCATCATCTTCTGCGAGCTTGGAGTTTTTGGTAAACCGCTTTGAGGTCAACCTGATGGTGGGCCAGCGCGACCAGGGTGTGATAAAACAGGTCGGCCACTTCGCCCGCGATCGCCTCTGCGTCATCATCCTTACAGGCCATCACCACCTCAGCCCCCTCTTCCCCAATTTTTTTGAGGATCTGGTTATCGCCCCCCGCCAACAGCTTGTTGGTGTAGGAGTCAGGCTGGGGCTGAGCCTGGCGATCGCGAATCACCGCAAACACCTGAGATAAGGTATCCGCTGGGGGCGCTGCGATGTCGCCGGCGATTTGATGAAAGCAGCTCCGCTCGCCGGTGTGGCAGGCAACCTCGCCCATCTGTTCAACGGTCATCAGCAACGCATCACTATCACAGTCATAGCGCACGGTCTGCACTTTTTGCAGATGGCCGGAGGTGGCTCCTTTGTGCCAGAGTTCCTGGCGCGAGCGGCTCCAAAACCAGGTCTCGCCGGTTTCCAGCGTTTTTTGCAAAGATTCCGCATTCATCCAGGCCATCATGAGGACGGTGCCGTCTAGATAATCCTGCACAATCGCAGGCACTAGCCCTTGCTCGTTGTAGCGAATGGCGTCGAGCGGAATGGCTGTAGCAGATAAGGACATGGGCGATCGCAATATCAAGTCAACCCGTCTATTATCCTCATTTTGCACCCCATCAGGCTGGGGCCGCATCGGTTAACGCAAAAATGGGTTGCGGTTGCGATTTGCCCTTCAGGCTCAATTCGCCCAGGGGGGTAGTCTTGAAGTCCGCTTTGAGGCGATCGTACATGGCTTGGTTCAACCAAATTTCGTTTTCTCCCGCCTGGCTCATGATCCGCGAAGCGGTGTTGACCGTATCGCCCAAAATGTTGAATTCGCGCCGCCCCCGCCGCTCGCCAATCTCTGCCGCAAACACGGGACCATAGGTTAGCCCGATGCGACAAGTCAAGCTAATCGGCTGACCCTGCACCGTCGGTGGCGCGATCGCCCGCACCAGGTCGCGAATCATCGTCATGGCCTCGGCAGCCCGCTGCGGATCGCTGGGATCCGGATTCAGCACCCCAAAATGAATCAACATTTCTGACCCGATGGAGTGGTAGGTAACTTTTTGCAAAATTCCCCCCTTCAGCTCCACGACCCCATTAATCAGGGAAAACGCTTTGGAAAAGCAGTCCACGATCGCCGCTGTTTCCTCCGGCAGGGCATCATCGACGGACTCCGGTAGGCCCATCAGGTTCACAAACGCCACCGCGATCGTCGGAAAAGCCGGGGGAATGCGCCGTTCTGAAGCGGTGTTAATGATCAACTGCAGCACAGAGCGGGGCATATAGCTGGTCAACGGCTCGACCCGTTGAATCGCCGTTGCGATTTCGTGCAGGAGAGCCGGCACGCTGCGGTCAAAAAACATGTAGGTGCTACGCCGCCGCGCCACCGTGATTTCATACTCCCCCAGTTCTTCATTGCTCAAGTTATCTACCACCAGCCAGTGGTGATCGGGGGTCGGCGTCAGGGCGAGGCGATCGTCCAACTGCTCTTTGACTGCCGCCGTCAGCGCCACCCGCTGAATGCTGCCCGCCCCTTCGGCTTGCTTGGCAATGGTGACCGCCCGCCCCAGCAACACATGGGCCATGCGCTGGGGGGTGCCGATATCTGCCGTGACAAACTTGCCCGCATGAATGCCGACTCGCATATTCAGCGATAACTCGCCCCGATAGGTTGCAATTTGCTTAAAAGGGGCCATCGCCCGCTGCATACGCAACCCGGTGTTGATGGCTTGAGCGATGTCCCGCTGCGGGTCCCCCGTGGTGAACTGCACCAGCAACGCATCGCCGGTAAACTCCAGCAAGTTGCCGCTCGACTTACCGATGATTTCAATCATCTCCGAAAAGTAATTATTCAGCACTCGCAGCAGCAACTCTGCGCCGTCTAATCCTTCGGAGGCACAGGCTTCGAGCAAGGGGGTAAAGCCTGCCAAGTCGGTAAAGAGTAGGGTGCCTTCTTGCCAGCAATAGCGGGGGTGGCCGGGAATCGGGGGCTCGTCGCACACATCACGGGGCACATAGTCGATCAAAATATGCTGCAAAGTCCGCAAATGCTCAAACACCTTCAGCAAGGTTTGCGGTGAGGGGTCAACCCAGGCGGCGGCGTATAGATCTGTCGGCAAGAGCCACCGCAACTGCCGTTCAAGGGAAAACAGGGGATTGGTCTGGGTATCGGCCACAGTGCAATTTACCTGAGCATTCATCCCTAGCGTCCCTCAAAGCTAACAGAGTCTACAAGCACAATTATTATCAATCCGGTTGTTTCAGCGATGAACCCTCTAGTTCCCTGTTTACCCATCGGGGAGCGGGAAGTAGACATTGGGGGACAGAAGTTTATATGGAGATGGGGGGATTGTCAGCGAATGTTTATGAAATCCTCAGGTTGCGGGAGATTGGGGCTGTTAGGGTGGGGCAAACCGATTGATCGTAACCGATGCCTCAGTTAGACCGCCTGCATATTGAAGTGACGAACGTTTGCAATTTCAAGTGTGAGTTTTGCCCGGATGCCATTATGGCGCGGCGGCGGGGGCATATGTCGTTTGAGTTACTGGAAAGGTTGCTGGGGGAAATTGCTGACCATAACCTGGCGCGGATCGTGACCTTTCACCTGATGGGGGAGCCGTTCATCTACCCCCATATTTTTGAGGGCATTGACAGCGCGGTGGCGAAGTCGCTGCGGCTGCATCTGACGACTAATGGCAGCACGTTTCATCTGTTTCCAGAACAGATTGAGCGGTTGGTGCGATCGCGGGTGCCCAAAGTCACGATTTCCTTACAAACGCCTGATCCCCATACTTTTCAACTGCGGGGAGCCCCGTCTCGGTTAGCGGCGGCGGCGTATTTCGAGGGCATTACGCAGTATGTGCAGACCAATTTGCGATCGCCCGCTTCGCCCACGCGTATCCATGTCAAATTTCTTGACACGACCCCCCATCCGTTTTTGGTGCCCCACAAACCACTGGCTGTGGTGGCTGGCAAAACCCAGATGGTGGAGGAGTTGACCCTGTGGGCGCAGCGGTTGCTGGATGGCATCGAAGATGATGCCATTGACTGGCCCCGCATTCAGCAGGCCATCCGCCGCTATCGTGCCGGTCAGTGGCAGCGCATTTTCTTACATCCCAAGCTCGTGCTGGAGACCTTTCCGCTAGACAGTTGGGGCAATGTGGAAACCGCTACCGTTACCCCGGCTCACTGGGGCTACTGCAACGGCGCGAGCCAGCAGGCAGGCGTTTTGTACGACGGCACGGTGGTGCCCTGCTGCAAAGACTTTGAGGGTCAGATTCCGCTGGGCAAGGTAACTGAGCACCCCCTCAGCACCATCCTGGCCGACAGCCCCGCCTGCCAGCTGCGGCAGGACTTTGATCGTTGGCAGGTCAACCATCCGACCTGTCAGCGCTGCATGGGAGCCGATACGCCGCTCAAAGCGCGCCTGCGGCAAGTCGGTTCGGTGGCTTATTTCAAAGTTTACAGTCCTGCAATGCGGTTGATGCAGCCGGGCTGGGGAGAAGTATAATTCAAGTGGAAGCGAAGGCAAGTTTGTCAATCTTTACAAATAAATGTTAAGTTAATATTTGTAAAGACGATCACAAAGGTGCCGTAATGAGCCTCCGAAAAACGCTTCCTCTTGAGCAACAGTTTGAGCTACAGGTCTTTGAAAAGCAGGTGCAACAGCTTTCCCGAGAAGATGCCCACACCCTTTTGGTGAAACTGCGGGAATCCATGTTGTACCAATCCACCACCTTCAAGGAAATTTTGAAGGAGTCTTGGGGGATTGATCAAGGCATTGACGCCGTAGCGGACGACCTGCTGGCTTAACTCGATTCTGTCACCCGTTGCGAGGACTAGAACCCATGACCACTCATCAGCTTTACCTCAATCAAGAAGATGAAAAAGAGAATGCCAGCGGGATGGCGGTCATTTTCTTTCTATTAGGGGCACCCAACATTTACAGCGTCTTGCGGCAGCGATCGCACTCAGCGGCGATCGTCTCCAAAGGTCCCAACTGGACACTGGGCTTAGGCATTTTGGGTTTCACGCTGGCGGGAGCCTGGGTCTGCCTGACGGCTCTGGGCTGATTGTCGGTTAAGTGAACTTCTCTGGCCGCAGTTGGGCCGTAGGATTGAGTTCGGGGTTTTAGGTTCTGTGTTCTGGGAGAGCCTAATACCGAGCACCCCATACCCAGCACCCCATACCAACGCCTCCACCGACCTTCCCACCCGCCAGTTTTCGAGCCGATCGCTACAAAATAAATTCGGAAGCAATTGCTGGTAGTCGTTGCTGAGCCACTAATCCTTGATAGACGGCGACACAGGCCTCGGCGCGGGTGGCGACTTGATTGGGGCGGAGGCGGCGATCGCCGGGCCGAGCGGGGATCAGTCGGTGGGATAGCGCGATCGCGGTTTGGGGTCGCGCATATTGGGGCACTGTGTGGTGATCGGAAAAGTCTTCGAGCGTGGATGAGCCAGAGGGATTTTCGGAGCCGTACAGGCCACTGACGAGGGCGACCCACACCTGCACCCGCAGCAGTGAATGGCTGGGGGCAAAAGTCATATCAGGAAAGCCCGACATAAAATTGCCCTGGTAAACGGCTTGAATGGCGTTGGCAGCCCAGAAATTGGGAGGCACGTCGGTAAAAATGGGGGCCGTTCTAGTAGGGTTAGGGGCAAACGCATTGACCAAGAGCGTGGCGTACTGGGCGCGATTGATCGCCGCATCGGGGGCAAAGCGGCCATCTGGAAAGCCACTGACCAGGTTCAAAGCGGCCAGTCCTTGAATAAATTCAGCGGCCCAATGGTTATCCAAATCACTAAAGGTGGGCTGAGTAATATCCGGCTGCACGATGTAAGGGGAGGCGATGCGGTTGGCGAGGCCGATCGCCACTCGTCCCTGATAAATGGTTGCCGCGAGTTCGCCTCGGGTCATGGGTTCTAGGGGGCGCAGCCACAGGGGATCGGGATGATTGACCACGAGCCGTTGCTGGGTTGCCGCGGCCAGCGCGTCGACGGCGTAACTGGGAATCTGGGCGCGATCGCGGTAAATGACCAGATCATCAGCCCGGCCCCCGGTGAGCCCTAAACCGTTGGCGACGGCAACGATCGCCTGGGTGCGGGTGATTGCTTGTTCGGGGCGCAGCGTACCATCGGGAAAGCCGCTGAGAAATCCGGTGCGATGGGCTTGGCGCAACACTTCATAAGCCCAAAAGTTCGGCGACAGATCGCTGAATTGTCGCGGCGATCGCTGGGATGGGCGGTTGGGAAAGCTGGCCATGGCAAAGGCGGCGAATTCGGCGCGGGTGACTATGCGATTGGGGCGAAAGGTGCCGTCCGGCAGTCCCGCGATCGCGCCCGCTGCCAGCAGCCCATCCACAAACGGCCCCGCCCAATGATTCGCCATGTCCGGAAATCGGGTCGAGCCCTGTGGGGGTAGTTCTTCGGGAGGTGGGGCTGACGGTTCACCCGGTGCTGACGGGGGAAAGTCGGGGGGGCGATCCAGCAGCATGACCGGCACGGCACTGGGGTCGGGCAAGTCACTCGCGATCAGCTCAATGGGTCCCTCCAGGCGTTGGGGCAGCAGGTCATTGCCGCAAGAAATCAGCGATCGCTCCGTGGCGTTTTGGATGTCGACCTGCCCGTTGTCGCGCACCACATTGTTGCCCAGCTCTTGGGATTGGCCCAAATCAGCAGTGCCCCGACCGGCGAGGTAAATGCCATAGGTCTCATTGTGGCGAATGCGATTATCCCGCAGTACAGGATTGGCGGTACCCGCAATGGACAGCCCCGTGCGGCAGCGCTCCAGGCTGCATGACCGAATCAGCGGTGCGGCCCCATCCTGCACCAGCACCCCCACCTGATTACGCAGGCAAAATACCCGCTCTAGCTGCCCTTTGCTCTGGGTCAAAAAAGCGATACCGGCCTGTCCACAACTATCAAACAAACAATCTTGAATGGTGGGCAACACCCGCTCTAGCGCCACCGCCCCATGCTGTCCGCACTGGCGCACCATCACCTTTTGCAAGCGAGGTCGCCCCGCCGCCATCCAGATGCCGATGCCCTGAGCGTCCGCATTAGTGATATTCACCGTGTTGAGAGTGGCGTCTGCCAATAGCTGACAGGTAACTGAGCGAGTGCCCAGGAGGGGATGTTGCAGCGTGCCGCCGCCTTGCAGGGTGGTCGCCGGGCGATCGCCCCCCGCTTCGCCCTGCACCTCACACCCCGGCGGGATCACCAGCGGAAACTGTTCCCCCTGGCTGGCGGTATATTGCCCCGCTGCTAACCGAATAAGCGTCTCACCCCGGCTGAGTCGCAAGGCAGCGGTCAGCGTTTTGAGGGGTTGGCTGGGCGATCGCCCGTCGCGATCGTCCTGTCCTTGTTGGGGATCGACGTAGAGCACCAGTTGAGCCATGGGGTGAGGTGGATGGGTGGATGGATGGGTGGATGGGTGGATGGGTGGATGGGTGGGTGGATGGGTGGATGGGTGAGCCTTGAGCTCCTGAAGACACGCTCAAAATAAACGTCTACCTCACCCACCGACGCCACCCACCGCCGCAACTCCACCGACTCCACTACGCCACCTCTGATCAGCTAGCCAGGGCAATGCTGCCAAATTCTACTGCAGGTTCTTAGATCACAGTGCTGGGGACGATAAACGCTACACTGCAAACGATGGTCGAGTCGGTTTCGGGAGAAAGGGCGGTGATTGCACTGGTAATTGGCCTGAATTTAGCGATCGCGCTGGGCGGATTCGTAGTGGCGTGGCGGTTGTGGCAACTCAAGCGCACTTTGACGGCTGCAACGGTGACCCTGACAACGCTGGAGCAAGCCACTCGCTTGGCCCTCAGCCCTGACCAGACGCCTACACAGCTTTTGCAAGGGCGAGACGCGATCGCGCTGACCCGAACTCGGTATCGACGGCTGCAGCGACAACTGCGGCAATTACAGCAAATTTTTGCCACAACCGTGATGATTTTGCGCCTGGTGCGCGGCGGTCGAGGCATCCCCCATCGACCAAGCCGAAATCGATGATTAAATAGAGGGCATCTCGTTGGGGGCAGTTGGCATCGGTTCTAGATTCGCGGCGGGTGAAAAAGGAGAAAGACAATGGCAGAGAATAAATCTGGGGCATTTTTAGGAGGGGTCGTAATCGGTACGGCGATCGGCGCAGTAACCGGACTCTTGGTTGCGCCACGCCCCGGCAAGGAAACCCGGCAGTTTTTACGCAAGTCGGCAGATGCGTTGCCTGAGATGGTGGAAGATTTAGCCACCTCGCTGCAACTGCAAACCGGGCGCTTGTCAGAATCTTCGCTGCGGCGTTGGGAAGCCACCCTGGTGCGCCTGCGGGAAGCGATCGCGGCTGGGCAAGAAGCGTCCCAGCGCGAATATGCTGACTTGGTCGGGCCAGAAGAGCGCCCTACGGGCGAATACGACAATTAAAGTCGAGGCGACTGACTGGGCGTTGTGATTAATCCGATTTTTTGGTTAGTCCTTTCATTTTTGCTGGTGTCGGTGAGTCTGACAGCAGTGCTGGTGGTATTGGTCCCTGCGGTAGTCGAACTCAGTCGTGCCGCCCGCAGTTTTGAAAAGCTTTGTGACACCATCGACCGGGATCTGCCTCCGACGTTGGAAGCGATCCGGCAAACTACGGCGGAAATCGCTCGGCTGACGGACGAAGTGAATGTCGGCGTGCACAACGCAGGGCGGGTAGCCCAACACGTTGACCAGAGTGTGAGTAGTGTACGTAGCCAGGCCAAGCGGGCGCAGGTCAGCACCCGCAGTTTGATGGCGGGCATGGGCGCAGCCTGGAGCATCTTGACGAAACCCGAAACGCCCAGCGATCGCCCGCCTCATCCCGCCTCGCCCCCTTACCGCACTGGGGGTTCTCGGTCTCACAGCCCGCAGCGATCGCCCGCCCAATCCACTCCCGCTCCCGCTTCTCGCCCCACTCAGCCCCCCCCGACAGCGCCCCATCCGCCAACATCGGCGGTAGAGCAGCCTGCGTCGGTTGCCGCCCCAGCGACCGATCGCGCCCCGTTGCCCCCAAACGTGCTCGACCCCGAGGCCACAGCCGCGACGGATCCTCACACATCTCAAGAGACGCCCTAAATCACCCTCAGGCGGGCATTCCAACAATCAACCCACCGAGGGCGGGTCGAAAGTTTACTGATCACGCCCAAAGGTTATCCCAGTCAGGAATGGCACTGACATAAGCGAAAATCAATCCTCATAGATCGCCGAAAGCCTTGGTCTGCCGTAGGGTGGGCAGTGCCCACGCCTTAATTCAGTGACATTCACCCCAATAAGTCTCCTGACCCACCCAGCCGTATCCGTCACGCCTCCTCCCTTTTCCCGGTTGAGAGCGTTGCGATCGCATCATGACTCATTTTTCTGAGAATCCTGAAGTTAATCCCTTAGAATAAGGTAAACATCTGTAAACAAATGAGAACTCGTGATAAAAGAGTTTTCACAGATTGATCAAATTACGTGTGAGACATATGGGCACTTCGATCGCATCTCAGGTTAAGCACCAATCGCTGCGGTGGTTCTTAGCAATTTTGGTCGGGCTGACTTGTTGGGTCATGGCGACGCCACCCGCAGCCGCCTACGACAACCCCGATTTGTTGCCCGAGGAGCCCACTTTTATCATCGACCTGGCAAATTCCTTGAGTTCTTTAGAAGAAGAACGTCTGAACGAGCAGCTGCAAACTCTTGAAGATGAGAGCGGCTGGAAACTGCGGGTGCTGACGCAGTACGATCGCACCCCTGGTCGCGCCGTCAAGGACTACTGGGGCCTTGATGACCATAGCGTGTTGTTGATTGCTGACCCGCGCGGCGGCAACCTGCTGAACTTCAGCGTCGGCGATGCCCTGTTTGAGCTGTTGCCTCGCACCTTTTGGATTGAGCTACAAACCCGCTACGGCAACCAGTTCTTTGTCCGCGACAATGGCGAAAATCGCTCCATCCTTGAAGCTCTCGGGTCTATCGAAACTTGTCTGCGAAAAAATGGTTGCGCGGTAGTGCCAGGGCTGCCCCAAGAGCAATGGATTTTGACCCTCGTGACGTCTGTGGTGGGTGGTGTCATTGGCGGGTTTGCGGCGCATCCTCGGAAGCCGGGACAGGTGATTGCCTGGCAATGGGTGCTCATTTTTTCGCCGCTGTGGGGCATTTTGTTCTTTGCCTTTGGCATTGGGCCGGTCGTTACCCGCACCAGCGATTGGATTCCCCTAACCCGCAATATCGCTGGGTTTGCGATCGGGTTTTTGGTGGCATTTCTGAGTCCTGCGTTTAGTGGCTCGTCTTCCCCGTCTGAGACTTAGACTACTAAGTACACCTAAGTTGTCTGTAATGACTTGCCAGCAATCTAGCCCCCTTTTCTGGTATGCCCGGAGGGCTTTAAGCCCCCAAATTTGGGGGACTTTGAACTTCGGTCTCCCTTCAGAATTCTAGAGTGTACACATAAGTCTTTAGTCTGTCTTTTCCGGCTTGATGGCCCCCTTTTCTGGTATGCCCGGAGGGCTTTAAGCCCTCGATGCCGGGGGACTTTGCCCCCCTCCGCCCCCCAATTGTGGGGGGCGGAGGGGGGCAAATGCAGGATTTTGGGCTTTCATTCGAGATGTGTGTACACGGTAGCCTCAAAATTGGGGGGACAAAGGGGGGCGAATGCGTCTGTTGAGGTGGCAATCGAGATGTGTATAAACCGTAGGGTTGTTTCCTAAAGAGTGAGTTTGCGCGGGTCAAATTTCGGTCCTGACTTGAGCACACCATAGATAACCCAGATGAGTTTGTGCAGCACCGCCCCCACGGCCCGCATCTTTTGCTGACCAGCGGTCAGGAGTCGTTTTCGAAAGACCTGAATTTCTGGACAGTCGCAAATCATGACCCAGGCGAGGAAAGCGAGGGCTTTGCGTCAACGGGCACAGCAATTTGATACTCAGCTAAGGTAAGACTAAAAACCCTGATTGACAAAAGTTCCCCGCGGAGGCTGGGTAGAACGAAGTGAAACCCAACCTCATACACGGTTTCGTTGGGTTACGCTGGCGCTTTAGCGTAGCCATGCCCAGAGGGCTTTACCCAACTTACGGCAGAATGAGGGCTTCGAGAGTTTTGTCAGTCAACCAGCTAAAAACCGTTGTCAGTTCCGTTTTCGACTCGGATAAGTAGCTGGGCTGATTCAACTGTAGGATGGGTTAGCGATAGCGTAACCCATGCGGGTGTTGGGTTTCGTTCCTCAACCGCAACCTACGGCGTCTTACGTTTAATTACAACTACCTACTTACTGCATCGGTTGAGGAAGGACACTGGCTAAGACCGATCGCTGACCCAACGGTGGACTTGTAGCAAACATAACAACCAAACCTACTTCACCCTCTGCAACTCTTATTCATATTCCTAAATTGATGACGGCTACTATTCAATCTGATGTTTCCAATGTTCCTACGGCTGCGTTGGTCTACACGCCGCCAGCGGCTACCCAACAAGCCAAATCCATTCTCGTCAAGCCCAATCTGGGGTATCCTGTGGGGCCACCCGCTACGGTAAGCATGGCGGTGCTGGGCAAAGTCCTGACCGGGCTGCGGCAGGCCAGTCCCAATGCCGAAATCTTGATTGTCGAGGGCGTTTGCTCGAAGGTGCCGTTTGCGGACATTATGGGCAAGCTGGGGGTGTACGACCTGCTGGATGAGGGCATGCAGCTATGGGATGCCGACACGCTGGAGCGGGCATGCAGCTATGGGATGCCGACACGCTGGAGCTGGTGGAATATCCCAACCAAGCTTCAGACCCCGTGCGATTCCAAACGATGTGGGCACCAAAGTTGCTGCAAACGGTGGACTGTCGCATCTCAGTGGGCGCTTTTAAGAAAACGACGCTGAAGGGACGATCGCTGATCTCCGCTGCCCTCAAAAATCTCTACGGGCTCTTTCCCCGCGCCCAGTACAAAGCCCGTAGCACCCATTCGCGGGGGCAACTGCATCGGCCATCGGTGCCGGAAATCTTGCAGGACGTATATTTCACCATCGGCCATTTATTTGACGGGGCAGTGGTAGACTGCGACCAGAAATTTATCAGCCACGACTGGCGACCGGACCAGGGCGATAGCGTACCGATTGGTCAAGTGATTTTTGGCGATGATTTGCTGGCAGTGGACGAGCGAGCCTGCGAGGTGGGTCAGGAGGCGATCGCCCCCTATCTTGCCCCCATTCAACAACAGCGTCAGTCGCAAAGTCAGCAAATGGAACTGTTCTAAAGTAGTCGCCGCTCCGCGTTCGGGGAGCCTGCTTCTACCTGCTGCACAATTTGCGCCGTGATTTTCAAAGCCGATACATCCACCGACAGACCAGTGACCTGTTGCCGCACCGCAGCGGCAATCAACTCCGGATGATGGGAGGGCGATACGCCACACAAACAGCAAGCAAGATTGGCTTGATGGGCCGCTTGAATGAGCTGGGCGATCGCCATCTGGACGGCGGGATGGGAGGGGTCGTAAGGAGCGGCAAAAACGGCCTGGTCGCGATCGACCCCCAGCAACAGTTGGGTCAGGTCATGGGTACCAATGGCAATGCCCTGAATACCAGCGGCTACATATTGCGGCAGCAAAAACAGGACTGACGGCACTTCGGCCATCATCCATAGAGCAAAGTCGGAATGATGATGGAGGCCGATGGCTTCTATCCGCTGGCGACAGTAATCGACTTCTTCCACCGTGCGCACAAAGGGCAAGAGCAGTTGCAAGTTGTCGTGACCTTCGTCCTGTAGGCGCTTGAGTAATTCGAGTTCCAATTCAAAAAAGGCGGGCTGATGATGATAGCTAAAGGCCCCACGCACCCCCAGCATGGGGTTGGGCTCGACCGGGGGAGCCCCGAGGAGCTGGGCAAACTCGCTGGTGCGAATATCGAGGGTGCGGTAGCGCACGGGACGGGGGGCAAAGGCTGCCAAAATCGGGCGCAATTGCTGCATCAGCCGGGCGATGAGGATTTCTTTTTGCCCAGAGGCCAGCCAGTGGTAGGGATGCTGGCGATCAAGCACGGGCATCATGAGCCATTCCGATCGCAGTAAGCCCACCCCCGCGACGGGCAAGGTGGCGATCGCCTCAGCGGGTTCTGGCTGGCTCAAGTTAATCCAAATTTCCGTCTGGGAGGGCTCAAAAGTGAGGGCGGGGAGGACTTGGGCGGTTGCAACGGTGGGCAAGTCCGGTAGGGCGGTGATCACGCCGCGATCGCCATCAATCTCTAGGGCCTCGCCTGCGCGAAATCGCCGCGTTGCCTGCTTAACCCCCACAATGGCGGGCAACCCTAATTCGCGGGCGAGGACGGCGGCGTGACAGGTCAGCCCCCCCTGTTCAGAAATGATGCCAGCGGCGGTTTTGAGGAGGGGCAACCACTCCGGAAAGACCTCAGCGGCAATCACAATCTGCTGCCGAGCCGACAGTGGCAAAGGGCGATCGGGCGACAGGATTAAAGCTCGCCCGTGCCCCTGCCCCGGAGCGGCTCCTCGCCCCACGATCGCGGCGGTGTTGGCCACGGCAGGCGCGATCGCCTGAGCGACAAAGGGCTGCAACGGCCAGCGCGACAGTCGCAAAATCTGCAAAAGGCTGTTTTCAGTCGTTAGACTCCATTCCACTTGCAGGGGCTGCTGAGACCACTGGATCAACCACTCAGCCAAAGTCCACAGTTGCTGCTCACGGTCACCGGGCATGGTAAGTTCGATCGCGGTCCGTGATTCCGCTGTGAGACAGGGTTCAATCGCCGGAGTCGAGGCCACGTGGTCCAACTGACGCGGATTGTAAAACTGAGTTTGGTGACCCGGCTGCCAGGGAAAATGCGGCAATCGCGGCAGATTCCCCCCAAATGCTGAAGGGCAGGATTCTTCTAAGGCGAGGGGCAGACCTTGAACGGCGGCGATCTCCAGGTCTTGCCCGCGGACGGTCATCGTGCCAGACCAAGCCGCCGCTTCAACCGCCTGGATCACCACGGCAAACTCAACTCGGGCGGGGTAGTTGGCCGCAACAGGGGATTGCGTTGACCGCCACCGACTCCAAAAGGCCAGACTTTTAGCATCAAGGGCCGATAGCCAAACTTGCTTAAGCGCCATTTCCAACGCCTCAGGCTCCGCCCAACAAAACGGCGACACCAACATTTGCGCCCAAGGCTGGGTCGCCATGCCTTCGCCGTACCAAAGGGAAGGTATCAGTCTCACGACCGGCGTGTGGATGGTGGCTAACCAGCCTGACCAATCGACATCCAGAGATAAATTCAGCAACGGATGGCGGAGGCGTTTAGCCAAATGCTGAATGGAATATCCCGTGCTGCTGGCATGTTGCCAAAGCAATTGGGGCCAGTCGGCATAGAGCGGTTCGCGGGCAAAGAGCTTATGGAGGGTTTGATCAAACACCGCCGCCGGCACCACCCAACTGGCTGGCACCGTTTGGCCCGCTTGCCGCAACTGGTAAAGCAGGTGAGCCGTTTCTCCCACTTGGCAGGGGTGGGCCTCGGCCAACTTGTCGAGTGAAATCAAGGGGCGCATAAGTAGCAGAGTTGGTACTAAAACAGGTAAGAACCCATTGCCATTTGCAGTTGGAACATCAGTCTCTCGCAAGATTCCCAGTTAATGTGCATTTGTCCGCAAAGATGCTGAGACCTCACAACCGCCGAGGGCCAGCGAGGCAACGGCCTCATGAATTTCACCCTATGCCGGAGGCACAGTCTGTCAACACAATAGTAGGTATCACGGGTCACTGCTAAGGCGATGTGACACGCTTCTATTTAATTCATCAATCATGTTGACTCAGTCTTTAAAAACAGTAACTAATCTGTTTTTGCAGCAATCGTGTCCGTTGTGCGATCGCCCCGCTCCGGCAGTTCTTTGCCCGACCTGTTGGGGCCAAATCCAGCGCTGTGCCTCTCCCCAGCCGGTGATGGCTGCCGCCGCCGCGCTGCCGGTCCTTGCGTGGGGGCAGTATCAAGGCTCGCTGAAACAGGCGATCGCCGCGTTGAAATACGACGGTCATCCCGCCTTGGCAGACCCGCTCGGGCGGGCGTTGGGGCAATGCTGGCAGCAGTCGCCCCTGACTCCGCGATCGCCCCTTGTGGTCCCGATTCCGATGTTTCTCGAAAAACAACAGCAGCGGGGCTTTAATCAGGCGGAGTTGATCGCTCGGACCTTTTGTCAACAAACAGGGCTGCCGCTGATCCGTCAGGGGCTCATCCGCCAGCGGGCCACCGCGCCCCAGTTTGGCTTAGGCCTGCAGGCTCGACAACACAATCTAGCGGGGGCGTTTACCTTGGGGCAAGCGTTTCAACGGCAACGTCCCCGGCAGCCGGTATTGCTGGTAGACGATATCTATACGACGGGCACAACGGTTCAAATGGCGGCAACCGAATTGCGCCGCTCCGGAATTTCGGTGTGCGGTGTCGCCACTGTTGCCCGTGCGGTGATGGAAAAGTCGGTTGGGTCGTCCGTTGGAGGGAGTGGGTCTCGGAAAATAGCCTCAAGCGCAGCTAGAAAAGCGGGTGTCTGAGCTATGGCAGCGATCGCCCAAAATCGCTGGTCATCGTTTCTAGTACTCGGCGGCTTAAGTCTCGATACCGATTGAAAGTCCCTCTCCCAAGGTTGGGAGAGGGATTTAGGGTGAGGGCCAAGGGTGTGCAAATTTACGCCGCACTGTACTAAGCTTTTGAACTCTAGGCTTTTGCCCTATTGGGCAGTCGAAGAATTTTGCGGCAACCGTTGCTCAACCTGGGCTTTGATATGAGTGAGCAAAGCGTTTTTGATCGGTTCCGGCGGCGTGAGTCCAGTAATATGCTCAAATTGTTCTGCCGTAAGGGTGATCGACATTTTGGTGGTCTCGACCCAACTTTGCAAACAGGTTTCGACCTGCTCCAAAAAGACCAACCCTCGCGGCAGCGGATACCGCAGCCAATTTTGCACCAGCGCTTCGGCCAGTGCCCACTCCACTAAGGGATAGGAATAGCGCTCGATCATCACCGATAGAGCCCCCTCAAAGGCTTCGGCCTCTCTACCGGCTAAGGCGTAACTATCAATAATGTGCTGTATTCGCTGTTGTTGAAGCGCAACATCCATGCTGTTTCTGGAGGTGAATAAAAGTGGTTTTTTCGCAAAGATCCTCTGATATTAATGCAAGCTCTTATGCTTGTCGAATATTAACGGCGTTTTCTTTGGCAGTTGTCCGGTACGACTTGAGGCGGGCGATCGCTTAAGCAACTCTCTGAGCCCCCAGTTCTCCACCCAGGCGCGCCATCCAAAATTCGACTGCATCCCAACGGTTTGAGCAGCCTCGCAGACCGGCTCGCCGCCGACGTTCTCCGACGGATTACAGGTTTACGCTAATAGTCCATCCTGCGATCGCGGATCCAGCGTCGTCCTTAGAGGGCGGTCCAATATTCGCGCAAACAGCTCAAACCCTATTTCCTCAAACGGTCGCGGGCTGAGTGAATGGCGAGTCATCGGGCCAAAAAGTTAAGCAATAATAGAAAAGCCGAGCCTCGGCGATCGGCCTTGGGGCAATTTTGAGATCAGATTGGCTCACGTTGACATTTCGCTGCGTCACAGCAAGGAGCGTGAAAAGAGCATGTTGGCTGGGTTGGACATCGTTTTATTTGCGGGGTTAGGACTCACCGCCGGTGTTTTGTCCGAGCTGTTTGGCATCGGGGGCGGTATGGTCATCGTGCCGAGATTGTTTTATCTGTTGCGACAGGTAGATTTACCGCAGCCGTGGTTGATGCACTTAGCGGCGGGGAATTCTCTATGCATCATGATGTTTACCTCGGCCTCGTCGGCCATGGCCGTCATCCTTCCGTTGCTGCTCGAAAGAAGACGGGGGCTCGATGCAACCGTTTAAACAGGCGATAGCGGTAGCGCTGCTCGCGTCCTGAGAAAAAGAATAACGATACCGACTCCCAGAGAAAGACCCAACCCCCTATAAAAATTCCCTCAGTCACAACAATCGCCCAATCGGATTCGGTTTCGGTGACGTAGTCAGGAAAGTTGGTGCCTACCCACAGCAGCACAAATCCCAAAACCAGATATCGGAGAACGAGAATCGTAATTTTTTGCAGGTGTTTTCTCAGAAAATATAGCCGAAAACTAAAGTAGCTACTAATCGCGATGCGGGTTTCTTCTTCTATATTTTTGTCCCGCTTACCCACCGGCAAAATGAAAAATAGTTCGATGGAGTAGCGCAGGGGAATTTCTTCGGAACTGCCTTCTAAATAAATCTCTAAATCGGCATCTAAATCGCGCCGCTTAAAGGGCGCAGGATCCCACTGATTAAAAATGTCCGCATAGGTATCGATGCCAATTTCGATCATGTAGCGATCTGTGGATTCATCAAACCGGTAGATTTCACCAAATAAGGGATCTTTTTTCATTATTTTCGCCATCACACAGGGGCAACGCTCTCGTACCCGACTTGGCAGAGTGGGAACAGCCAGTAACCTGCCACAAATTAGGCTGAAGCCCCGAGCAGCGAAAGCGAAACCTTTACAAAAGCCGGTTGATCAACTGTTGAAAAAAGCTTCGCTGACGCTCTGGAATTAGAACTGATCCAAGGTCGGGGGCGATTGACTTAATCCAGCGGCGTCAAGGCCATCGTGCCGCTATCAAACTTCAGGTCGATGAATAGATTGCCATCCTGGAAGAAGTAAAGGGTGGAATTATTGAGTGCTTGCACAAAATCGTTGCCCAGAGAACCCTCCGGACAAGCTGCCAGCGTGGTTGCGCCGACTTCCACCCCAAGGCGGCGATCGCTCCCTTCTGTAAACTGTCCAATTGCCCGGTTACAGTCAGCCTGCACAAACACCTCACCCCCCTCGGCAAACTCCACCGTGTAGTTCTCGGGAGCCTCAGGCGTCAGCAGCGCCCCATCGTTGAACTGAATCTGCTGTAACTGCCAGGAAGTACCCGCCAGGGCTACATCCGACGCCTCGGCCAACTGCATCGTACCGGAGTCAAACTTCAGATCGATGAATAGGTTGCCATCCTGGAAAAAGTAAATGGCGGAATTATTCAGCGCTTGAATAAAATCAGGGCCGATGGAGCCTTCGGGACAGGCCGCCAGGGTCGTTGGCCCCAGTTCAATCGAAATACCGCCATTGCTCGCTGCGGTAAACTGCCCGATCGCGCGGTTACAGTCGGCCTGCACAAAGACCTCACCGCCTTCGGCAAATTCCACTCTATAGTTTTGTGGGGGCTCAGCTACCAGCAGGGTGCCATCGTTGAACTGAATTTGCTGCAAGTCCCAGGACGTGCCCACGAGAGCGCTCTGAGACGCCTCGGCCAACTGCATCGTGCCAGAGTCAAACTTCAGATCGATGAATAGGTTGCCATCCTGGAAAAAGTAAATCGCGGAATTATTCAGTGCCTGAATAAAATCAGTGCCGATGGAGCCTTCGGGACAGGCCGCCAGGGTCGTGGGTCCCAGTTCAATCGTAATACTGCCATCACCCGCTTCGGTGAACTGACCGATCGCGCGGTTGCAGTCGGCTTGCACAAACACCTCGCCAGCAGCAGAGAATTCCACTGTGTAGTTTTCCGGCAGGTTGGCCTGCAATAGCTTGCCGTCGTTGAACTGGATTTGCTGCAACTCCCAGGTGGTCTCAATTAGAGCAGACTGGGGGACAGCCGCAAACTGCATGGTACCCGAGTCAAAGGCGAGGTCAATGAACAGATTGCCGTCTTGGAAAAAGTAAATCGCGGAAGACTCTAGCGCTTGCACAAACTCGGTATCGATCGCCCCCTCCGGGCAGGCGACACGGGTAGACGCCCCTGGGGTGATCATGAGGCGCTGATCAGCTTCTACAGTAAAGTCGCCGCGCACTTGATTACAGTCGGCCTGAATGAAGACTTCCCCATCTTCGGTAAAGTCGATGGTGTAGTTTTGCGGATCACTGGGCTGCAACAACTGGCCGTCGTTGAATTGAATTTGCTGGAGTTCCCAAACTGAGTCGGTCAACTCTGCGGGAATCTCGACTTCATCAATGACGGGCGAGACGCAGGCCGCGCTCCCCAACATCACTGCGGCTAATGGCACCGCCAGGGCATTACGTTGAAACATGTTGAATCACTCCTCAAAACAAAAACAGGGGATATGCGATCGCTATCCTGACCGAGCCAATGGCTTAGGCTTGAGGTAGATGACGGATGACAGACCCTTGCGCCCTGCTAACGGCTCAGAATTTGGGGAGCAAACCACTCCCGCTAGGGAAATCAAAAGGCACTGGCGCACCCCTAAGGACCCTCAAAAAGACTCTAAGTGACTCAGCGGGAACTTGAGTCCATGGTTCAGGAAGGTTGTCTGTAAATTGGCAAAGTGGCCTCCCGGTGCCGCTAGGGCGACCAGTCAGTCCCGGTTCTCAACTCAACATTGCTGACGCTTGAAGGGCGATCGCCGACCATTCACTCGACGGGCACAGCTTCTCTTCCCCGCGATCGGCAACTGCCAGGGGCAAATTCCTCAGTACATCTACCGAAAAGTTATCGTAGCTCACCAATCTATGAAATCCCTATGACCGGTCGGGCTAAAACTCCCGCACCAGGTGCAGGAGAAACGGCTCAACGCTGATAAAGTCGGCATAAGCAGACTGCAAAAAAGGCTGGTAATCGGTCTCGCCTTCCAGATAAACCTCGCCAAAGGCCACCAGCAACACGGTGTAGTTACTACGCAGCCACCACTGGGCCGTTTCAATCTCGCGCTCATCTTCGAGCGGGTCAACAAATTGTAAAAATAGTCGCGTCGACTCAGTACTATGAGCTTTTTGGCTGACTAACAGCAAATACTTTTCGGGGGTGGTGAGCCAGCGAAACGCCTCGATCTGCTCCGGCACGATGGGCGTAACGTAATCAAAGACGCCCCCCGCAATCAGGGTGGGCACCTGGATTTGGCCCATCCCCCTTTCGCCAAACAGGTTGCTCACGGTATTAAAGACCATGACGAATTGAATGCGCTCATCGCGCAAACCGCCCTGACTCAGCAGCGCCACATCTTCGGGGGAGGTCGTTAGCTCTAGGGCGCGACATTGCAGTAACCGCGAAATGTTCGACAAAAATTCCGCATTGGGAGCGCACTGTTGCTGTAGCCAGTCAAAATCAACGGTGGCCCCAGCGGTGGCTAGTACGGTATAGCCGCCAAAGGAATGGCCGATCGCCCCCACCCGATTGGGATCAAGCTGGTTATCAAACTGCGATGGGTTCAGCCGGGTCAATTCATCCAGCAAAAATGAAATATCGAGGGGGCGGTTGACAAATTCTCGCCGCTGAAAAAACTCGTCCGCCAACCACGACTCCATCGCCTGGAGTTGGGTCTGGTTACTGCCCACATGCTCGGGCATCGCCACGGCAAAACCATAGGATGCGATGTGGCTCGCCACATCCCGAAAATACACGCGGCTGTGGCCTAACCCGTGGGAAAAGACAATCACCGGAATGCTATTGGCTGCCGCATTGGGGATTTGGGGCAAAAACAGATCGGTCGGCACAGCGCGATCGCGGCTCTCGTCCTGCAATTCCAGGGGCACAAACGCCACCTCATAAGGTCCGCGCTGTCGTAAATCCGGCAAAGTGCGAACGTCAATCGGATTTGCTAACGCCGCCGCGGCAGCCCGCAGTTCCACCTGCTCCGTCACGGCGGTCGTTTCCTGAATGCTTCGGCTGAGGGTCCTTTGCACCGCCAGGGCCCGACTCAGATCCAGCGTGACGACCTCAGTCGGAAAGTGGCGCAGGACGTTGAGCAAAGACAAGCCTTCCGGCTCCTGCGCCGCCAGACTGAGGGCCGATCGCAGCGCCACTGCCCCATTGAGCCCGGCTCCGGTGCGCACCGTTTGCCCGCTGGCCTGGAGCAAGCGCTGCCCCATGGGAGTCCGCAGCTTTTGCGAAAAGATCTGGGGATCTTTGGGATGAGGCTGCACCAGCGCGGTGCGGATTTGCTGTCGGGTGTCGTCATCCACCCGGCGCAAAAATCCCTCCAGATGCTCGTCCACGGTGCCGTCTTGCGCAAATGCCTCCAGAGAGGAGACGGGCAGTGTTCTAGCGAATGGTCCAAATTGTAGCCGCACGGTTTCGGCGGCTTGGGCGATCGCGGGTAGGAGCCCGATGCCAGCGCCCAGCATCACTGATAATCCTTGCCCCACCAGGCGTTGACAGTACCGATTGACGGCCCCGCCACTTTGCTTGACCATTTGCCTCTGCTGCCGGGGTCGCCCGGTCCAAAGTTGCCGCTGAATCCTGTTCATCCTGTTTACCTAATGCTGGTTTTCCATTCGTTGAACTCCTTGCCTGTAGCCGGGCTGCCATGCAGGCCCGGTGATGCCCGCAATCAAGCGGTCAATGGACCGTCGGTTGACCTGGCGAGGTGTCTTGACGCACCAAAAATCCAGGGGGAGTGTAATCTTCCGGCAGGTAGTCGGCGGGTATGGTAGAGGGGTTGCCGTCCCGCAAAGCCGAAAAAGCGGGTGAGAGAATTTCAATATCCGCTTCATTGCATTTGTCTTGAATATTTTCGTGCAGTTCTGAATAAATCAAAGGCATGAGATGGGGTTTCGCCGTGAAGGCATTGAGTTGATAGCTGACATTGAAATCGTTCAACGCCGATTGCAAGACAAAGGGCGCTGGCTGAGCCGTAATCTCTTTGGTGGCCTGAGCCGCCGCGACCATCACCGTATGGATTTTGCGCCAGGGGACGTCATAACCGAGGGTCACCGTGGTGGAGAGCATGAGATAGCCGTTGTCTTCTCGGCAAATGGCGCTGTAGTTGGTGACATTGTTGTTCAGCACTGAGGCATTGGGAATGGTGACGGTTTCTTGGCGAAGCGTCAGAATCCGGGTGACAAACAGCGACTTGTCTTTGACCGTGCCAGTGATGTCGTTGATCCGCACAAAGTCTCCCAATTGGAAAGCGCGAGTATAAATCAGAATGATGCCGGAAAGGGCATTGGCAACGGCTGAGGAAGACCCCAACGTTACCAGCGCCCCGATAAAGAGGGAAATGCCCTGAAAGGCTGGCGAGCCAAAGCCGGGGAGATAGGGACCGACGATCACCAGCGCGATCGCGCCAATCAACAAGGCCATGAGCCGAATCGTCGGCTGCACCCACTCTGGGTAAAACCAGGGATAGACATCGGCGCGCCCCAGCTCAGCAATCACCTGGGCAGCAAAGCCAATGAGGTAATAGGTAATTGCCCCGATAAAGCCGATGGTGACTAGATTGGGCAGATAGGCCACAAACGCCTGTACCAGGAAGTTGAGGCGAATGGCAATATCTCGCAACAGGCTATCGCCAAAGGCTTCGGTCGCCGGAAACTGACTCAGCACAAAGGGCACATATACATAAAATGCCAGCAAAATCACGACCAGCCGCAGTAACCGCACCAAAGCGCTCAGCAGGTAACTGGTGGCTCCTGCGCCGAATAGCAGTAGCGATCGCACCCGGACGACCAGCGTCCCGGCGCGGCGCTTCACCCGAATGTAGGTCAACAGTCGAGAGGAGCCAAAAAATAGCCCCCGCAAAAAGACCACCAGCGCGATCGTGCTGGCGATAGTGAGAACAATGCTGGTGACGATTCGCTGCACACTCCGTTTTTCTCGGTAGTGCACCAATTCTTGCTGAATCCGCTCGACGGCAGTCTCGGCCAGTTGCGGATGGGGTTGACCATAGGCCGCCGTATCCTCTTCCCGCACGGTGAACAGCACTGCATCCTCAGCCAACACAATACTCTGTTGGGCTTGAATGTCGGCTCGTATATCTTCAGGGAGGATCGTCGGATCGTTGGCGATCGCCAACACCCGCTGAGCAATAATGTTGGCCCGTTCTTCGGCAGAGGTCACCCCCTCGATGCCTTCCCGCACCAAAAACAGTTCTTCGCCATCTAGCGTCACGGCATAACCATCCACGACATTGCCGACGACGGCTTCTGGTTCTGGGATGGGCGGCACTGCTCCGGGCGCTGGCGTCCCGGTCGGCTCATTGGCCAGCGTCGGAGCGACCACTACCAGCCCCCAAACTAGCAGTGCCAGCAGCGACCAGCCCATGACTTTGCGGCACCGGGTCGTTAACCAACTCACAAGCCTTGCCTCCTTCTGGCCCTTATTACCTGACGGCAGTCTCTAGGCAAAGGGCTGTTGTACTCTATCAGGCAAATATATGACTAAAAAATGAACGCGATCGCACTTTATGCTAATTCTCTATCACTGGTCGACAGCGGGGGAGCCTCGAGCCGTAGCGCGATCATGCCGGATTGGGATTATGCGCATGGGTTGGGCTATTTCGGGAAAGCTAGGGGCGATCGTCGCCTGGCGGAAAAGTGTGCCCCAGCAAAAACCCGCCCCCGGCAAGAAACTTCCTGCGGGGGGCGGGTCACATTTAGGTGATTGCTGAACAAGAACGTACCCGTGGCGCAGGGGCGGGGTTTGCCAAAAACTCGCGGTCAAGACGACAGTATTCCGCTCAACCCGCCCTTACAGGACCGTTTATTGCTGGAGATTTCCCTAGTCAGGCCTTATGGGGCAGGCAAAGTCAGGGGCGCGTTGACGATCAGGTTCAGATCCTGGTTGGGGTTGATGGAAATCACCTCAACGCGATCGCGCCCAAAGAGACGGGCGATCGTCGCGCCGGTCGCGGTGCCGGCCAACACCTCTAAAGTATCAACCTGTTGGTCACCGGTAATGCCCGCGATCACTGCCGCTGCCCCCGAGCCAATAGCTGCGCCCACAAGGGTCTCGCCCAGACCCGCTCCTCGAGTAATCGTTTCCGTCGTGGTGACGGTTTGCGAGGTGGCATCAATGGCCAAACGCTGACCGTCCAGCAGCACCAATTCCTGGGCGACAAATTGCGAGCCTGCACCACTCGGGCGCAGTTCACCCACCACCTGACTCCCTTCCGGAATCAAGATATTGCCGTTGGTATTGGTGACCGCCTGACTCACATTGAGCGTCAGGGCGACCGTCTCGCCAGGGAGAACGATCACCTTATCGCTGTCCTCATAGTTCACGTTCAGCGGCGTCCCGACAGGTACCGTAGACCGGCCCACCGGCGTCGTCGGCGTCGACGTCGACTGTCCCACAATGTAAGGTGAGTTGACAGCTGTCACCTGATTTTGACTGGCTAGAGCCTGATAAATGAAGGCCGCGACATCGGCTCGGGTGGCCGTTTGGTTGGGCCGCAACGCTTGCAGGTCAGGATAGTTGACCACCATGCCCTGCTCGGTAGCAGCCGCAATACTGGCGACCGCATAGTCAGGAATTTGGGTAGCGTCGCGATAGATTTGCACACTATTGCGATCGCTGGCGCTGTAGTTCAGGCCGTTAGCCAACGAGACCAGCACCTGCGCCCGAGGAATATTGAGGCTAGGACGGAACTCATTGCCGGGGTAGCCGGACATAAAGCCCATGATGTTAGCTTCCCGAATGGCCTCGGTCGCCCAGTAGTTAGCGGGAACGTCGACAAAATTTGTCGCTCCCCGCACCCCTGCTTCATTAAAGGCACTGCGCAGCATCGCGGCATACTGAGCCCGAGTGACTGGCTCTTCGGGGCGGAAGGTCCCATCTGGGAACCCAGCGATGATGTCTCTGGCCGCCAAACTGATAATAAATTCACTAGCCCAATGGCTTGAGGGCACATCAGAGAATTGTGCTTGAGTCTGGGTTTGGGCGATGACTGGAGCCGCCGTGACCAATGGCGAAACGGTGCTAACCCCTAATCCCAGGGCTAACAATAAAGCGGTTCCAGACTTCCAACGAAAAGCGTTAGACATGTAAAAACTCCCAAGTTGAGAAACGAAATGGATGTATGCGATGGAGATGCGGTTCGCGATCGCGAACTCCTCCCTGCCAGACAGCACGCTCATGCACCAGGTCAAACACTATTAACCCGGCTGAAAAACTGCCTTAAATGTGGATTCTTAAAAAAGCAACAAAAACTGAATCAGGCCTTTTCCAATCATTTCGAGGGGCATTTGAATCCGCTTTGAATTCGTCAAGCAGAGCTGACTGGTGATTTTTCTCGTCATCCATATAAACAGGCTAATCTCTTATTTTGAGGCTTCCTGCGCCAATCTCCCGCTATTTCAACTGTCACACTATGAATCAGGTCTTTATCGTTCCGTTGCCACTTTTACCAAGGCTACAGATGGTGACAGAAATTGGAAAGTTCCCTCTTTTTTAGACCTCCATTAACCCCTAAGTCGGATTCAATTTCATCCGGTGGGAGGAGGATATTGAGGCCGTTTGGAAAACTCAGCCCGTTCTGGGGCGTCTCATCACCCCTGGGAGGTCGCGAACGTCGAGGGGGGATTCCTAAGTAGGCAGTTGCAATTAAATGTAAGACGCCGTAGGTTGCGGTTGGGGAATGAAACCCAACACCTGCATGGGTTACGCTATCGCTCTAAGTAGGTGGACATAAACAAACAATGTTGTAGGGTGCTGTTAGGCGAAGCCGTAACGCACCATGCCACAGGGATTTGCTGCGTTACGCTGGCGCTAACACATCCTACAAATAATTAAGCCCATCTACTTAGCGCCGCCATGCCCGAAGGGCTTTACCCCTCCTACAGTTGAATCAGCCCAGCTACTTATGACGATCGCGGTGCAGTCACGTTGGGCAGCGAGTTAATCCCGAAGTAGCAACGTAGTACTCTCCAATCGGGGCAAGAGAGTCAGGGAAAAGCCTTTGTCGCGGTAACTCAAAGCATCGATAGGAAAAGCGATCGCCCCTTGCCCAGACCTGCTTGGGTGCGGCTGAACTGAGAGCGCACCATCAGACTTCTCGCCCAAAAGCGATCGCCCCAGCAGCCACACGGGTATGATCAGACCAGCCATTCCGAGCCCCATCCTATGAGTATTCGCTGGCGTAGCGCGTTCCGATATCCCCAAACGACTTTTTTGCTCGTGGGGGTGCTGCTAGGCTTTGGCGTGCTGATGGTGTTTGGCGGCTTCAAGCTCATCAGTCTCGGGGTCGGCGCTGCCATTGGGTTGGTCATGTTGGGGGCCTGGTTTTTCCAATTTCGGGGCGATCGCCTCGACACCACTGGCAACCTGCTGGATCGCACCGTCATGCTGGAGCACCTGGACGCGATCGCCGCCAAATTTCCGGGGCTAGACATCCAAACGCCCTGGGCAGATGCCTATCGCTGGGCTAGCGAGAGCCAGGCCGCCGCTGCGGAGATTGCCGAGCGGGAGGCCACCCTGGTGCCCGACCTCCTGGAAGCGCTGTACACCGTCGAGGGCTTGGCGGCCAATATTGCGGGGAGCACCGTCGCCCTGGAACAGGTGCAAACCGAACACTATCGCACCCTGACCCAAACCCAGTTGCAGACAAGTTGCGATCGCCTGCAAGCCACCCATCATCAGCTGCAATCCCTGCGCGATCAGATTGTGCTGGCTCAGCTATCGGCGGATGCCAACGCCAGTGCGGCCCTGCCCGATCGCCTGCAACTGCTGATTGAAGCCAATAAAACCACCTTGCAAACCGCTGCCGAAGACCCGTCTTAACCCCTGTCTTATACCCATGTTGATTTCTCGATTGTTTGCCATGCTTAAGCGCTCGTTTATCCTGAGCCTCTTGGCAGGATTCTGCCTGACGGTGCTCTGGGGCTGTTTCGCCGCTGGAATTCCCGCCGTGGAGTCGGAGGCAGAAGCCGAAACGGTGCTGCTAGAAACGGTGTTGCCCAACATCGACCAGACCGAAGAGTTCGTATCAGACGCCGTCGCCAGCCGCTATACCACTGACACCATCAGCGAGCCGCTGCCGCCGATTGAGGACTTTCCGCTGTACGCGGCAACGCCGCCCACCGATGGGCAAACGGTCTACCTGGAAATTTTTAGCTCTTCTGAAAAGGCCAACGTCGATAAGCAAAATGAACGCTGGCTAGTCGAAGTGGCGGAACGGTTCAACCAGCAGGGCGTTACCACCAGCGGCGGACAGCCCATTCAGGTCGGCATTCGCCAGATTCCCTCTGGCACGGCAGCGCGACTGTTGGCGGCAGGCACCGTACAACCGTCGGGCTATTCTCCCTCCAACGATCTCTGGGTGCAGATGGTCAATAGCGAGGGCGTCAACACTCAGGTCGTGCAGCCGCGACTGGTGCCCAACACCGCTGGCTTGGTGTTACAGGGCGATGCTTACGCGGCGTTGGGCGGCGAAGTGACCTTTGAGCAAGTGCTGGACGCCATGATCTCCGGGCAGTTGACTGCGGGGTATCCCAATCCCTACACCAGCTCCACCGCTCTGAACCTGCTGTATAACTTGTTTTGGCGATCGGCCGGACTCTCCGGCGAGGCCCAATTAGCCGTCGCCAATCTGGAATCGCCGGAAGTCAACTCCGTTTTCAGCGCCTTTCAAGAACAGGTGTTGATCACCACCACCACCACCCTGGACCTACAGGAAATCTTCATTCGCGACCCCGACAAACTCCAGGCCTTCCCGCTGGAATACCAGAACTATCAAACCCTGGTGCAACTCCCCGGCTTTGAGAATGTGCGATTCGTCCCCTTCGGCATTCCCCACAACAATCCCCTCGTAGGGTTTGACTGGAACTCCGCTGCCCAGACAGAAGCGCTGCAGCGATTTGGGGAATTTGCCGTCGCCAGCGAAATGCAGGCGTTGGCTGCTCAACAAGGCTTTGAGCCGACCCCCTATCTGGAAAGCGGCAACGCGCCCCCCATCCCCTCAGGAGAAGTGCTGACAGCGGCCCAAACCTATTGGAAAGCCCGCAAAGATGGCGGCCGCACCGTGTATCTCATGGCGGTCGTCGACACCAGCGGTTCCATGGAAGGGCCACCCCTTAATGCAGTAAAAGAAGGCTTGCAGGTGGCTAGTTCGGTGATTAATGCGGGCAACCAGGTCGGGCTGATTACCTTTGGCGATCGCGCCGTTTATCGACTGCCCTTGGCCCCCTTTGATCAGCTCCAGCACCAACGGCTGCTCGCCGCGGTCGATAATCTGCGAGCGGACGGCAGCACCGCCATGTACGACGCCATGCTGATCGGCCTGGGGGAACTGATGAAGCAGCGCCAAACCGATCCCGATGGCCGCTTTTACCTGTTGCTGCTCACCGATGGCGAAGCGAACCGGGGCTACAACTTTCGGGATGTGGAAGATTTGATTAGCTACAGCGGCATTCGCGTCTACCCCATTGCCTATGGCGATGTCAATGAGGAGGAGTTGGCGGCGATCGCTCAATTGCGCGAATCCACCGTCAAACAAGGTTCGACCGATAACGTGCAGGATCTCCTCAAAGACCTCTTCCAAACCAACTTGTAATCCCAATTCTGCCTAGCGAAAAATTCTGGAGAAGCGTTTTGCCGTTGCTGGTAGGGGCTAATCGTCCGAAATATTGGCGATTCAGAATATCTGTTCGCGACCCTGAAACGGCCCTGCGAATACCAGGGGAGTTGGGGGCGATCGCTCCGAAACGTCTAGGCGTCATCCTGGTCGGGTGCATTCGCCAAGGAATGCACCCGATTTAATTACGATTTTCTGACTCTCGTGCCGCGTCCTAAGCGATCGGCAACACCTCCTTTTTGAGGATGCCGTGGACGCCCCAGTTACCATCCACAACCTGAGTGATGCCAAAATCCGCCGCCACCGACATGAGCGACACCGCTTCATCTTCGGTGAGGCCCTGAGTGGTCATGAGGAAGTGCCGCATTTTACGAAAGGCGTCGCGCATGGCCTTGTCGATGGATGAGTTACCGTAGATGTCTTGCTGCGCCGTTTCGCCCAGGTCGGCTAGATAGTTGGGATAGCTGAAGCCATGGACGATATAGGCATCCTCAGTCTCCAATAGCGGATAGTAGAGATCTTCGAGGACGGTGTCGGGCAGTTCATCCTGTTTGTGCACAGTGATGCGGAACGTGCCTGTGAGGGAGGTTTCGATCGCCGTTCCGGCTAACTCCGAGTCGCCCTGAGCGGCGTGGGGATCGCCCATCGACAGCAACGCCCCCTCAACGGCGACGGGGTAATACATGGTGGCTCCTTTGCCGATGCGCCAGTTGTCGATGTTGCCACCAAAGTAGCTGGGGGGCACCGAATCAACGATGTCAGCTTCCGCCGGGGCCAGCCCAATTACCCCAAAGTGCGGACGAATGGGCACCGTAATGCCCTCCAGCACTTCATAGTTCTCTTCAACGGTGTCATGGTCAACGGGCACCCCAGGATAGTCGATGATCTCGTGCACTACACCAAAGGGATCGGTTTGCGGCGTCCACTCAAAGTTGTAAAGGGCGGTGGCGTAATCCTCTTCCCCTGTGGAGTCCAGTTCGTAAATGGTGATGACTTCGCGCGACTCGTCGAGCATATCGTTGTAATGGAAGCCCCACCAGGCGGCAGCGTTGCTGCCAAAGGTGCGCCCTGCGTAGTCGGGGTTGGCACTGGGTCGGGGGGCCACATCGAGAATTTCGACTTCGAGCACATCGCCCGGTTCCGCCCCGTTGACGTAAATTGGCCCTGTCATAATGTGGACACCAGCTCCTTCCCCGGCTCCGACGGTATACACTTCTGGGTCGGTAGAACCTGCACCCCGTCGGTCAACCCCTTTGAAATCTTCCGTCCACGCATAGACGCTCTCGGCCCCCGGATCACCCATGACCATCAGGGAGGCGTCATCGTTGGCGTGGTGGGTCAGGGTTTCCACGGTGACGGTCTCACCGGAATCAATCACCAACTGCGGTTCTAAAGCTTGGCTGAAATAGCCCCAGTGCACCGTGTCGGCGGTAGCGGCCAGATAATGGTCAGCGGTGGTTTGGGCGATCGCTCGTTGCCCCAACGTCCCATTACTCAGGCTCGCGATCGCTAGCAGCACGGCAATCGCGCCGATACTCAACAGGGCAAAGCGCCCCTTTCTACTGATTCCCCACACCATCTACAGTTCTCTCCTCTCAATGAAATGACTCAATGTGTTTCAGATCACAAGAGTGACTGTATGAGGGGTTGGGCCTTTAGTTTGTATTCATCAAAACAAACTGCTTGGAGAGTGAGGGGATGGGGGTCGGTGGGGTCGGTGAGGGTCGGTGGGGTTGTGGAAATGGGTTAGTGATCGCGTGACCCATGGGGGCGTTGGTTTATTGCTTATTCCCTACGGCAAGGCTGCGTCAACGGATCTCAACCGTAACCTCTATCGTCTTAGGATTTGGTTGCGCCTTCTACTTAGAAGGGCTTAGGCATGGAAATTCAATCGGTTGGGATAGCCGTCTCGGCTGTCCCTTCTCAACTAAGGTCTATGCTTCACGGAAATTGGATGTTAAATAATCCTCATTCTTTGGCATCTAAGATGGGGCTGATCCCAGAGCGAAACTGGGTTACATGCTCGGCCACTCGGGGGACTCAGATTTTGGGGAGCAGGTCGGGAGCGGGTAGATCGGGGGTGTCGGTTAAGGATTGGACGTTGGCGACCAGGCGCGGGTACAGCAACAAAAAGAAGCCCATCCAGATCAGGATTGGCACTGCCACGATCGCCGTGACCCAGTAGCGGTGAAACAGCAGCCAACTGCCGCCGATGATGCTGATGCCGGTCAGCAGAATTGACCAGGGCTGACACCACCAGGGTTTGTAGTCCCACACGGATGTATCTGAGGAATGTGTCATAGCGGTTGCGATCGCGCTCCATCGTTATTCTAATCATCCCACTGCGATCGCCCAATCAGCCGAAAATCTGATTAAACGCCCTTGTAGAGCACCTGTTCGCTCAGGGCGGCAGGGGAGGGTGGCGGCGTGGTCCGGTTGAGCCGCTGCAAGCCGATTTGATTCAGCCCAATGCCGACAATGATTACCGTACCGCCGATGTACTGCGCCAGGGTCGGGATTTCGCCCAAAATGAGGTATGCCGCCAACACCCCAGCCAACGGCGAAAAGGCAGTGGCGAGGGAGATTTCGCTAGCGGTGCTCAGTTTGAGGCCGCGAAACCAGGCGAGTTGACCACCCACGACAATGATGGCGCTGTAGAGCAGCATCCAGCGCCATAAAAACGGCGAAGTGACATCCATAAAGTGGCTGGGGGAAAAGAGGATGAGGGTACTCACAAAAAAGAACAGGGTGCCGACCAAGGTGCGATAAAGGTTGAAAAAGCCGAGGGGTAAGGTCTGTAGACTGATTTTGCTGATGAGATTGGCGATCGCCTGAAAGACCGCCGCCAGCAGCACAAACCATTCCCCTTGCCCCAGGGTGAAGCCCATCGCCGGGTTGGCCGTATTGGCACCGACAGAAGGCAGCAGCACCGTCAAGGCCACCCCGATAAAGGCCACCACCGCTCCGCTCACCACCCAACCATTGACCCGCTCTCCCCCCACCCAAACGGCCAAAGCCAGCGCTAACGGGGCATTGATCTGGCTGATCAGCACAACGTTATTAACGGCAGTGATGGTGAGGGCTGAAAAAATCAGCATCGGCACGATCGCGCCACTTAAAATCGCGATCGCGGTCAGAATGGCCCACTGTCGCCCGGAAATTTGGCGCAGTAGCGATGGGCGCAGCTGCCCCGGATACATGAGCAGCAGCAGGCCCAGGGCGCACACATTGCCGACAAACAGCACGTTGCAAGCCGAAACGGGGTTGTGTCCATCGACATAATTGGCGGCCCCGAGATCCGTCAGGCGGCGCGTTACCGCATTGGCAGCGCCAAAGATCAGAATCGCGATCATCAGGTAAACCCGACCCGAGAGCTGAAAAAATTGGCGCTGCCGGCCTATAAAGTCAGTCATGCTGTCGTTTTGTAGAAATTCAAAGGTTTACATTGGCATGGCCAGGGCGATCGCCCTGAATCCATCCAGACCTTACTCATTCCTCAAGGACGATAGATGAGAGTTTCTTAAGAATTCATCGGTTGAGGTCAATGGGCCAAAACGCGATCGCGCCACTCCCCACGATGAACAGCAGGCTTCGGCTTGCGGGTTGGGGAGAGTGGGTCGTATCACCTGCCAGCTACCCAGCCACTCAATTTCTCGTCATTTCCTAATCGACCCAGCCAATTTCCTCATCGGAGAGCATCTTGTTCTTTTGCTCACCGTGATCGATCGCATAGTCGGGAATATTTTTGTACGCGGGCAGTCGCCGACCGCTGGCAATATCGCCCCCGCTCGATTTGTAGGACGGGAGCCGCCGACCGCGATAGATATCGCCACCGCCGGGGGGCATTTTGACCGCCAAAGCCGGTTTGGTCTCTAGCTCAGGAGCCGCAGGCGTGGGTTCGGGCGGAGCGGGGACGGGCGCTGATGCTGGGGTGGCCTCTGCCGCTTCGGTCATTTTGAGAATGACGGATTTGGCTTCTTCTAACTCTTTCGTGACTTTCTGCAATTTGTCGGCGTCGGCCTTAGCGTCTTTCTGCGCCTGCTCCAGAATATCTTTCAGTTCAAACAGGCGCTCTTGCTGCTTGTCCAGGTCGGCTTGCAGCCCTTTGACTTGTTTACCCAGATCGGTTTCTTTTTTCTGAGCGGTTTCGAGGCTGGCGGTGAGTTGGGCCACCTGCTTTTCGAGGTCGGCTTGGGTTGCGCTAGGACTATCATCGGCGGCTGAGGACGAACTTTTAGCAGTAGCTTGAGGGGCCGCACTCGCCTTGGTCGAGCTAGCGGCAGGCGATTTGCTGGCCGCTGTCGCTTTGCCGCGAGGGGTCGAAGATTTGGTTTGAGTCGAGGGCTTTTTGGCCCGTGATGACGGGCCGCGATTGGTCGTCTTTTGCGCCGTCGTTGATTTCGCCGTTGAAGACTTGGCGATTGAAGATTTTGCCGTCGAAGCCTTAGCCGCTGTTGATTTGGCGGGGTCTGGGGTCGATGGGGCTGGAGCCTCAGCTGGATTAGCCGAAGAGGGATCAGGACCATTGGCCTCTTCTTTCAGCAAGTCAGATAGGTTTTTCTTGGTCATGATTGGCTCCAGTCTTGCTGTACTTCTTGGGCGACACGGTAGTAGTCGGCTTGCGCTTCTTTGGCATTGGCTCCACGCCAATGAATGACGGGTACCCCCTCAAGGGCGGCCCGTTCGTGGGCTTTGTAGGTGCGAATAACGGTCTCGCAGGCCGGAATATTCAGGCTGTTGAGGGTCTGCTGAGCATCGACGGCCTCGGACAAACTGCGCGAGTCCACTTTGGTCAGCAAAACGCGATGGGCCACCCCTGACGGCGCGATCGCCGTTTTGATGGTGTTGATGAGGGCTGCCAGATCCATGGGGGCTGGGGGCGTCGGCAACAAAATATAGTCGGCCACTGGCACCACCGCCGCCAAAGCTTCTGAATTTAAAGCCGGAGGGGTATCGACCACAATCAACGCATAATCGTTCACCTTCTTTAGTTTGCCTAGAAGGTGGGCATCTGTCTCGGTTGTGATATCAAACGTCACGGGTTGAGGATTACGTGACACCCACCAACTGGCCGACGCTTGGGGGTCAGCATCGACCAACAAAACAGACTGAGATTCCGACCAAATGGCGGCCAGGTTGACGGCGGTGGTCGTTTTGCCGACGCCCCCTTTGCCGTTGAGCACAGCCAACACTTGGGGAGATGAGCCCTTGCGCTTAGCTGCCAAGGCAATACTCCTTTCCTGCGTACGGAAAGTCCAGCGCTGGCGTGGCTAGCGGCGGACTTGTGACAGCATGACTATATCGCAGATGCGATCGCCCCAACGATCTACCCTGCCGAATTTCTGGCTAAGGAATGAGAATTGAATAAGTTGGGATAGCCATCTCGGCTGTCCCAAGGCAGGCTACGGTGTACACATAAGTCTTGGGTCTGTCTTTTCTGGCTTGATGGCCCCCTTTTCTGGTATGCCCGGAGGGCTTTAAGCCCCCGATGCCGGGGGACTTTGCCGTTATGTCCCCCAGAATTGGGGGGTGGAGGGGGGCAAATGCAGGATTTTGGGCTTTCATTCGCGATGTGTGTACACAGTAGCCCAAGGCAGGCAAGAGGCCTGCCCTAACAATTTGGATGTGATTTGATCCTCATTCCTAAGCGGGCTGACAAATCTGCATTTTGGTGGCGGTTTTGTCTCTGCAGAGAGGGACTTCACCTGTACATAACGACAGAGGGGTATAGCCGCAATGCCCTACAAATTGTCGCTTTCGGGCGATGTCGAGCCCCCTGGTTGCCCCCTAAAGTTTAAACAGTTATCAGCCAAGCGGGAGTGAACCTTATATGGCTACTCAAACCCCTCAAAATAATGAACCGATTCGGCAGCCGTTGACGCCTGAAGAGGTGTCGCCCGAGCAAACCGCAGCCCATCGCGAGGCGATCGCCGAAGGGAATCCGACGATCAACCCTGGCGACGTCGAACACCCAGAAAAGTCACTGCAAGAGAAGTCTCAGCAGGTCGCGGTCAACGCCCCAGACATTACCGGGGACCATATTGTGGTGCCCACCTACTTTATCGTTGATGATCCGGAAGAAGGTCAAAAAGCCTTGCACCACGTTCATGACGCCGAAGAAATTTCGGATGTGATTCGGCAGGCTCGCACCGACGAAAATGGCAATCGCACCTGGTGGTAAACCACCTTTCCAAAAAAGCTTTTTCAGCTTAGCCGTAAGCAGTGATAACAATGCTTTTACGACGTTTACTGAGATTTATCAGGCGATTTTTGAGAAGAGCGCCCAGTTTATAACTGCATGCTCTTGACATCTGCCTTGGTAGATCTGCTTCATAACCCAAGTATCAGGCCCAGGAATTTTTCTGGGCCTTTGATTTTGCCTGACCTTGCCAACCCCAAAATCGCTGCCCACCCCCCCAAAGCTATGACTGGCAAACCTTTCAGGGCCAGCAACCCAGACGATATCCCGCCATCAAGTCGCATTTCACCAACAGCAGCGTCCAAGAGTTGAGAACCAATTGTAGCGCTTGTAGTATTTGTAGTATATAGTGGATCAATTCATACCGAACTCATGGAATGATCATGGCTAAGTTCGCCGACGTTATTCGATACTACAAAAATTACAGAGCGATCGCGATCTTCAGCATTGTCGCCAGCAGTATTTTCGAGCTGCTGGATTTGGTGGTGCCCTACGCGATCGGCCAATTGCTCAACCTGCTGTCAGACCAGCCGGTTGATCGACTGGCTCAGGGTTTGGCGGGTGGGCTGGCGGGACTGGCCGGGGTCGCGGTGACGCGATCGCTGATCCTGAGTCTGCTATTGGGGATGATTTTCCTCGTCACCGTCGTCCGGGCACCGATTGAGCCGTGGCTGGGGGTCTGGTTTCACTGGGATGTGGCCCTGCGGAGCCGTCGCGACCACTCGGTTGAGGTAGTGAAAAAGTTGCTCAGCTTGCCCCTGGGCTTTTATGACGAGCACAACCCCGGACGCATCGCCGGACGGGTCGCGCGGGGTTTGTCCAACCACACCTGGACTTATCCCGAAATTGCGGGTCAGCTCTTCCCGAAGCTGGTGCGGGTGGCGGGCATCTTTTGCATCATCGCCATCATCGACTGGCGCATCGCGGGCCTCTTCTTCCTATCCTTTGCGGCCATCCTGACGTTCAGCATGCGCGACCTCGTCCGGCTGAATCGCAAGGAGCAAGCCCTCGATCGCTATATGGAAACGACCGAGAGCCGCACCTCGGAAATCATCACCAACATTAAGACTGTCAAGGCTTTCGCCGCTGAGCATGACGAGTTAGAGCGGCAGCGACAACGCTTAGGCCGAGAGCTGACGGTGGTGGAACAAATCATCCATAAAGGGTACGTGGTGTTGATGACCTGGCAGGAGCTGTTCATTCAGACCTGCGTGTTTGGCGTGTTGGTGCTGACGCTGGTGGCGACCCTGCGGGGCAACATCTCCCTGGGGCACTTCGTCACCACGTTGACGGTTTCCAGCATGGCTTACGCTGAGCTAGAGCCCATCAGCAACCTGGCGGAAATCTTTGCCCGGCGCTATGCCTCGATGCTGCGCTTTCACGAGTTTTTGCAGCTCCCGACCGGCATCGAAGCGGCGAGCGTGGCAGGACATCCCGACGCCGTTACCCGCTACCAGTTCACGGGGAAGGTGCATTTTGAGCATCTGAGCTTTGGCTACGATCGCGATCGCCCCGTCCTCAACGACATCGATCTGCTGATTCAGCCGAAGCAGACCGTGGCGCTGGTGGGCCGTTCCGGTTCCGGCAAGTCCACCCTCGTCAAGCTGCTGTTCCGCTATTTTGAGCCGCAGCAAGGCCGCATCCTGATTGATGGAGAGGACATTCGTAAGCTAGATATCACGGGCTATCGCAAACAATTGGCGATCGTGCACCAGGAAGTGGATGTCTTTAACGGCACGCTGATGGATAACCTGACCTACGGCAATCCCCACGTGACGCGGGAAGAAGTGGATGAAGCCTGTGCGATCGCGCGGGTAGACGAGTTCATCAATCTGATGCCCCAGGGCTATTCGACGGTGGTGGGGGAACGGGGCGTGCGCCTCTCGGGAGGACAGCGCCAGCGGCTCGGCATCGCTCGCGCCCTGCTGATGAACCCCGATGTGCTCGTCTTTGACGAAGCCACCTCTAGCCTCGACTACGAATCGGAGCGAGCCATCCAACTGGCGATGCGCAGCATCCTCGGCACCCGCACCACCCTGATCATCGCTCACCGCCTGAGCACCGTAAGGGATGCTGATGCGATCGTCGTCCTCGATCAGGGCCGCATCCTGGAGATGGGCAGCCACGAAGACCTGCTCAACCACGGTGGTCTCTACCACCGCCTCCACATGCTCCAGGAAACCGGGGACTTGTTGGGGTAAGCCGATCTCGTAGTTAGTTCCTCATGGCCTCCGATATACTGACCCGAAAGTCTATACTGACCCGAAAGTCCTCTGCAATGTTATTTGTGGAGGCTTTTGGGTGGACTGAAGGAAGGTCTCTGAAAATTGATAATGCCCGCAATCCGCCGAAATCCTCCCCAACTGTCTGAATGTGAAAGAAAATAGGTATGAGGTTCCTATAACCTCATTAAAATTTCCGACTTAGAAAGCAAATCAGAAGACAATTCTAGCTTTTATTCACTAAACGTGAGATCGACAACATGGTAGGTTCAACTCTTACAAACTTTAGAACCTTTCAACTTGAAGACCTTGTCCGTGATGTGTTGTCTGGCTACATACGGATTCCTGATTTTCAGCGAAAATTTCACTGGAGATGGGAGGATGTAAACCGCCTCATGGATAGTATTGTTCGTGGCTATCCAATTGGAAGCTTACTCCTTTGGGAACGTCCAGCCCCAGAGGACACGCTGAAAATCGGAGCGCTAGAGATTGAAGCTCCTAGTTTAGATGAAGCACTGTGGGTTATTGATGGTCAACAGAGACTGATCAGTCTCGCAAATGTGCTGAAAGATTCCGATTCAAAAGACCCGCGCTTTGCGATCGCTTACGATCTCGCCTGCAAAAAATTTGTAACACCCGTTGATGAGCAAATTCACGTCGTCGGACTACCGACAGTTTTTGACTTGCAGAGACTATTGAAATGGTTTAGCGAACATCCGGAGTCTGCGAGTTACTTTGAAGAGGCTACAAGAGTTGCCAGAGCAATCCGTGAATATTCGATACCAGTCTGCATAGTCAGACAAGAAGATGAGGAAGTTCTAAGAGATATCTTCTATCGAATTAATAGTTATGGCAAAAGGCTGACTCAAGCAGAAGTTTTCTCGGCCCTACATGGAGAACTAAGAGAAAATAATGAATCACAGACATTGGCCGACATTATTTTGAATATCGGTGCCACATATCTCTTTGGTGAAATTGATGACAACACTGTTTTAAGTGCTATTCTGGCTCGCAGAGGGTCCGATGTCACACGCGATATTCGGGCAGAGTTTAGCCAGAAAAAAATTTTGCCAGAGTTTCCAGATGAGAGCCCTGAAGAAGCTTATATTGCTGGGGAAAAAGCTTTATCAAAAGCAGTCAATTTCTTGCAGTGTGAAGCTGGAGTTCCACACTTTAGTTTTTTACCCTATCGATATCTCCTTGTTGTTCTTACCCGTTTCTTTGCTCACTATCCTGAACCTGAACCCCGCAGCATCGAACTGCTCAAGCGCTGGTTTTGGCGTGCGGCAGTGATTGGCCCAGAGGCTTTTAGTACTTGGACTAAAGCCAGTCGAATATTGTGCTCGAAAATCATTCCTAATAATGAATCCAAGTCTGTCACAGATCTACTGAAGGCAGTTTCGAGCGACCGAAAGGATTTGAATCTGAGTGATTTCAATAGCACCGCAGCCAGTACTCGTATTCTTCTCTGTGCAATGTGGGCACATCAGCCTCGCTCTTTTCTCACGGCTGAGCCTTATCTTCAAGAAGATCTCGGAAGGATTCTTGAAGAAAAACAAACAGCAAAAGATATTGTTGAAACTATCCAGCCACTAGGCAAAAAAACACCTACTGCAAATCGATTCATCTTTCTCGGAGAAGATTCTGTCGAGCACGCGAGAGATATTTTTTTTAACCGACCCATTACAATGTCTAGCTCATCTTGGACTCATTTGTTAGACTCTCATATTTTTGATGACGCTATGAGATCGTATTTGATTGAAGGAAGCGTCACCCGGTTTTTGGAACTTCGAGAGAATCGATTAAAAAAAATAACTGAGAAATTTCTTGAGTCTATGATTAAGGATTCTTTTGAGGACACCCCCCCGCTGTCCTCTTTTATCATTGATGAAGATGATGATGAGGCTCTCGTTGATGAGTGAAGTCGAAAAAGTTTATGGAGTTTGGCTTTATCAAAGACGCATTGGCAGCATCACGCTGAACGGCGGTATTATCCGCTTTCAATTGGATGATGATTATATTCATGATCCAAATCACGCTGTTTTAGGCCTCATATTTGAAGATGATCTAGAAGCTATCCATCGCTCAAAAAATCGGTTGCCACCATGGTTTTCGAACCTCCTGCCAGAAGGTCGACTGCGGCATTGGATAGCTGAAGATGCAAGCGTCGATGAAAACAAGGAAATAGAGTTACTACTTAAGGTTGGACATGATTTGCCGGGGGCAGTTCGAGTTGCTGAAGCGGAACTTGGTCAAACGGAGTTTGATGATACTAAACGCGAGATAGTTTCAGATGCAGATATTGAGAATTTTCAAAGAGACATTTGGCGGTTCTCACTGGCTGGAGTCGCGCTCAAATTCTCAATGTTGAATGTTGGGGAAAGATTTACATCACCAGGGGTTGGAGAGGGTGGTGACTGGATTATCAAGCTTCCTGATCGCAACTATCAGCATGTACCGATCAACGAATTCTCGATGATGGAGCTTGCCCGTCGAGTAGGTATTAACGCGCCTGAAGTGCGTCTTGTCCATCGAGAGCAGTTAGCTGATATACCTGATAATCTGTGGCCGGAATCTGAAAATATGGCCTATGCAATTCAGCGATTCGACCGCACTCCTTCAAGAGAGTTAATTCATATTGAAGATTTTGCACAGGTCAGAAATCTTTATCCTCATAAGAAATATACGGGTACGTTTGAGACACTCGCAAACCTGATTTATCGCCAATATGACACAAACTCCTTAATTGAATTTACACGAAGACTAGCGTTCAACTACGTCATTGGGAATGGCGATGCACATTTGAAAAATTGGTCTTTGATATATACCGATCCTCGTCGACCTGTTCTTTCTCCCGCCTATGATTTGGTTTCAACCGCTGTCTATCGTCCACCAGGAAAACCTGAAGATCTTGGTTTGAAGTTTGCTAAATCTAGAAACTTTGGTTCAGTTACACTCGACAATTACGAAAGATTAGAAAGAAAAGTCAATGCCCTTGAAATTGGCTTGCGCGATATAGCAAATGAAGTCATTCAAAAAACAATTTCATCGTGGCCAGAAATTGAGGAAATACTAAAAGATTATCCTTGGCTACAAAAAACAATTGACGAAGGAATTTCGGCGCGTACCTCAGCAATACTAGCCAAACAATGAGAATGCGGATAAAGCTCGTTTCTTAAAAGTAATACAAGACAAGTTAAACAGTAACTTTTCCCGTGTCGCTGCTGAAGTAATTGCAGAGCGATCGCCCCAATCGCATCTGAGCCACTTTGAGCGATCGCGCCCAAGACATCGGCCATCTCCTTGAGGGTGTTATCTTCAGAAACGATGACCCACCCGAGCGATCGCCCAGAACAAGACGGCTGAGGCACCTGGCTAAGGGATGGGTGTCTGCCCCCGCAGTGTCATCTTGCGGCTGACCACTCAAGGGATTCAGCGCGTTAATGCCGTGCAGCCCAGGCCATATTCAGCGAGAAAATCCAGGTTGTGGAGGAGCTGAGGGCGATCGCAAAATCGCCGAGTCACAGCAAACCCTTTACGCCTACTTGAGTGAGCAACCGTGTGCGGGCACTTATGCCTTTCAGGTACCAGCCGATAGCCGCCACGGTCGGGAGTCTCGCGAAGCCTGGATGGCGGTACGGTTTGTGCCGGGTGACCGTTCAACGTCCGCCGCGGTTGCGGCATAGTGACCATCTCCCCAGTCTACGGTTATATGCGGTGGAGGCGCGGGAAATTCAACCCCCACCGGGACAAACGCCCATTCACTGGCGGTTGTTGACCACCCATCCCATCCGGTCATTAGAAGCCGCTTTAGAGATCAGGCACTGGCGCATTGAGATGCTCTTTGTCATCTTGAAGCAACACGGCCTGGCTCTCGAAGCCAGTCAGTTGGCGTCGGTCGCCGCTATTAAACGCTTGTGTATGCTGAGTTTGGGAGCCGCTGTGCGCATCTGACAGTTGCAGCTGGGACGGGACGACATCTCACGTCCGGCCTCGCTCGTCTTCAGCCAGAGCCAACAGCAATGTTTAGGGCAACTCAGTTCGCGCTTCAATGGTCGCACGCGCAAACAACAGAATCCTTTCCCACCATACACTTTGGCTTGGGCTACCTGGCTCATTGCCCGCTTGGGCGGATGGTTGGGCTATGCCAGCCAACGTCCACCCGGTATCGCGATCTTATTCAGAGGGCTCAAACCCTTCGATAACCTCTTTGAAGGCTGGTCAATGGCTCATCTCTGAGATATGGATAAGCGGTAGCCTTCACCAGGAGAGGTTTATTCACACGCTGGTGAACCATTGGTTCCAAATCTGACAGGGTTCCGGTTCCTCTCCTGGGTAAGGCTACTAAGTACACACATCTCGATTGCTCCCTCAAAATGCTGCGTTTGCCCTCCTTTGTCCCCCCAATTCTGGGGAGAGACCGAAGTTCAAAGTCCCCCAAATTTGGGGGCTTAAAGCCCTCCGGGCATACCAGAAAAGGGGGCTAGATTGCTGGCAAGTCATTACAGACAACTTATATGTCTTAGAATGGTGCGTTACGGCTTCGCCTAACAGCACCCTACGACATTGTTTGTTTATGTCCACCGACTTAGCCTGGGTAAGGAGAGGTGAGGTTCTACAGCCCGTAAAACGACCGCGATCGCTCCTTGAAACCTTCTGAGAGTCAGTAATCCAGCGACTTTGGGATAAGGGATAGCCATCCTGGGGGGGAATCGATCGCTGAAGTCCCTCAGAATTGGGGGATTTAAGGGGCGGACAAAATCTATCCGCTGCACCGATTCATTCCTGGATTCAGCAACGCCCCAATCACCGTTGGCTCAAGCCAGCTCAAATGGCGAAAAGGCTTCCCCCTGGCGAGGGCTTCAGGTCTGTATACCGCGACTACTCATATGCCAATGCCTGCGAGGATACAGTCCGCTGCTGTCCTCCAGAGACCGACCCTTGAGAAGTGCTGGGGAGAGTCTTCCTGCAAGCGAAGTCGTAAAAACTACATTTTTTTACCGCCAGGTACCCGCACGGCAGCTTCAGAAAATAGCGTACGCTCCGCTTTTGGCGACACCCCGGCGAATTTTTCCGGCTGACTAATTTGTCTATGAATTTTGCGACAATCCAGCAAGCAGTCAAAAAAGGCGGTAGCCTATTGAGATAGGCAAACTTAAGACGAAACTGGGTTGCTGTGACTCTGTCTCCAGCAATAAAGTGGCGTATCCACAAGTTTGTCTTGCAAGTTTTGTTTAGACCCTCTGGACGTGACGCGTGCCCAAGGTTGGGATTATTTACAACGACATGAAGCCAGTAGCTCGCGAAGCTGCTGAGCTTTGGCGAGACAAACTGACGGCTCGGGGCTGTGAAGTTCACATGGCCAACGGTTTAGGGGGGCTGCTGGGATATTCCAGTCCGGGTCGCCCAATTTGCCATACGCCCATCGATAGCTTGATTCCGCCTCACTTTGACGAAGATATGGACTTTGCTTTGGTGCTGGGGGGAGATGGCACCGTTTTGTCCGCGTTTCGGCAGGTGGCACCGGCAGGCATTCCGCTGCTGACGATCAACACGGGCCATATGGGGTTTTTGACTGAGACTTATCTCAACCAACTGCCCAGAGCCATGGAGCAAGTTTTGGCCGGAGATTACCGCGTCGAAGACCGCTCTATGATTGTGGTGAAAGTTTGCCATGCTGAGCGCGTTGTCTGGGAAGCGCTCTGTCTGAATGAAATGGTGTTGCACCGAGAGCCACTGACTAGCATGTGTCATTTTGAGGTGTCTGTGGGCCATCATGCGCCTGTGGATATTGCCGCTGATGGGGTCATTATTTCCACACCTACTGGGTCGACGGCGTACTCGCTTTCCGCTGGGGGGCCGGTCATCACCCCTGGGGTATCGGTCACGCAGCTGATTCCCATTTGTCCCCACTCGTTGGCCTCTCGCGGCATCGTCTTTCCGGACTCTGAGCAAGTGAAAATTACCGCCGCGAATACCGATCCGCTGGTGATGGTCGTCGATGGCAACGCTGGTTCCTATGTCATGCCCGAAGATTGGGTGGCGACCGAGCCATCTCCGTATACGGCCAAGTTCATCCGCTTGGGGTCGCCTGAATTTTTTAAAGTGCTCCGAGAAAAACTGGGTTGGGGATTACCTCACATTGCCAAACCGACCTCGGTCGAGTTGCCCTGAGGGGCTGGTGCGGAAATCCTGAAGCGATGTTTGGGCGGTTAGTCGATCGCTGGCTGAAGGGCGATCGCGCCCTCACCCCTTATTAGTCTCGCTTCAGGGCAGCGCGAAATTCCGACGGCGCAGTGCAAATTAAGCCCCAGGTCAATCCTCGACATCAGCCGATGGTCGATACGACACGACTCAGTTACTATTGGAGCCTGAGCAAAGACCTGCCGTTGCGAAGATGTTGCCAAAGCAGGATGCGCAGTTGCCTTAAGTTTGGGCCTCAACTGCCCTTAAACAAGCGGTTTTGAGACTGCCCATTAGGCTCGACTGCGCGATCGCTACAACATCCTGGTTAAGCAACTTTAAGGGGCTTCGAGCGCCATCTCTAGCGGTTTCAAAGCAACCTGCAGAGACAGTGTCTTAAGTTTCGTTACCAACCTTTTGGGGTATCTGTGAACATGGAAAGTAGCGCTATCGAGTCGGCTCCTCAGGTATTGCTGATTTGTGCCAACACCGATCTCGTCGATCGCGTTAGCCATGACCTAGAGGAAGCGGGGTATGGCGTGAGTGCCGTGGCGACAGGTGCTAAAGGGGTGGAACAGGCAAAGCGATCGCAACCAGCCCTGATCATTGTGGATCGACTTCTCGGCAGCGAATCAGGACTAACGGTTTGCCAAAAGCTCCGCAGTGCCAAGCTCTGTACGCCGGTGTTGCTGCTCATGGCCCGCGAGGCCCTGGAAGATCGCGTTGCTTGTTTAGAAGCGGGGGCTGACGACTATTGCCTCAAGCCTTATCAAGCCGATGCTTTTTTAAAGATTGTGCAAATTTATTTGCAGCCAGGAGAAACCTCCTCAGAGCAACTGCGATTTGCCGATCTGACCCTCGACCTCGGCACCCGCACCGCCTCCCGCAACGGGCGCATCATCGAGCTGACCATGAAGGAATTTGAACTGCTGCGCTATTTGATGGAGCATCCCCGAGAAGTGCTCGCCCGAGAACAAATTTTAGAAAATGTTTGGGGCTATGACTTTATGGGCGAATCGAACGTGATTGAGGTGTACGTCCGGTATCTGCGGCTCAAAATCGATAGCGAGCAAGAAAAGCGCCTGATTCAAACCGTCCGGGGGGTCGGCTACGTATTGCGCGAGAGTTAGGCCAGGGAGGGGGCGCGATCGCGAACTGCGGCCCTCCTCCCCCAGGTCTACTGCGCAAGGAAAGTTTGTTTAAGGGGGCGGCGACAGCGGGGAATCTGCCATCTCATCGGTAGGGCTACCGCACAAAATGGGGATTACCGATTAGCATTAGAAGGCTGTAAGCAGCTCAACTGCGATTCCTCCCAAGATGCAGACTCATTTTTCAGGACATCCTCACATTAGTCGCATTTTCGCCACCGTATTACAGCAACTTAATCAACCATTGGACACTTATGTCGCTAACATTCGTCTAGGTCTAGTATCTAGATCACTTGACTACAAAGACAACACCGTCAGTTAGGAGTTGAGTTCGTGAAGTTTTCTGCCAAATGGCGGGTGGGGCTAGCCCACTCTGCGCTGTTGTCGATGCTGGCGATCAGCGCCTTAGCGAGCTGCAATACTGCGGCTTCAGAAATAGAGAATTCATCGTCCCCCGCACCGGAAACGTCTGCCGCGAACCAACCACCGCAGTTAGATAGCCCAGAATCAGTAAATCGCCAACTCTTGGCGCAAGGTCAAATCTTGCCGGTGACGGCGGAAGTGGAATTAAACGGAGAAATGATCGGCCTAGAAGTGGCGGCCACGCCTCAGCAACAGGCGATCGGCTTGATGGCACGAGAATCTTTGCCCGACGATCGCGGCATGTTATTTCCGTTTGAGCCCGCTCGTCCCGTGAGCTTTTGGATGAAGAACGTATTGATTCCCCTCGATATGGTCTTTATTCACAATGGCGAAATTGTCGCGATCGCCCAGGATGTGCCCCCCTGCGAGACCACCCGCTGCCCGACCTATGGCCCCGGCGAGCAGATGGTCGACTATGTATTGGAACTGCGGGGCGGACGCGCCGCTGAACTCGACTTGCAAGCCGGAGACCCGGTTGAGATTGAGTGGCTTGCAGCCTCGAAAACTGCCGAAGAGACCGTTGAGGAAACCGCCGAGGAATAATTTTCTGCCGAGTTCCCCTCAGTCATCTTATGCTGGAGACACCAAGCTCGTTTTCGTCCTTGGGAGCGTCGCGATCTCGTCATAGTCCGTCGCCCTGAAAATAGATCATTGCTCAGAGACCCGGTGCCTGGCGAGTTACCCCCAACCTTGAGGTCATCGCCAGGGGAGCGGCTCCCTTGATGGCTGAATTTTCATCACTGGGGATGACTGCGGCATCACGGGAGTTCGATGAACAGCCCCAGCCTGGGATTCGGGCTTGAGTTCCTCCTCCTTGTTAATGCAAAAATCAGGGTTTGAAGCCTTTCTCCCAAGGGGAGCTACCGTGTACACAAATCTCGAATGGGAGAGCAACATTCTGCATTTGCCCCCCTCCGCCCCCCAATTCTGGGGGGAGACCGGAGTTCAAAGTCCCCCAAACTTGGGGGATTTAGGGGGCTAGATAGCGTGAAGTAGTCAGTCAGGAACTTATGTATAAGCGGCAGCCCAAGGGGAGAGAGGGCGAAATCAGCCCGTCGAACTGACGTTGCGGCAGCCTAAACGATTCTTGGATTCAGCCGCAACTCGCGTTATGCAGCCAAGTTATAGAGTGGGAGTTGGATTTCAAATTCGGTGCCGCTGGGGGGGGGCGGGGCGGCGCTGTGGGTAGCGGGCGATCGCACGGCAAATTTGCCCCCATGTTTGGCGGTCACCAGTCGATAGCTGGTGGCCAAGTCGGTCTCTCGCTCTACTAGCCGTTGGCGAATCGAGAAACTATTGCGCACCTGTTGCAGCGCCTCGGGAGAGAGTCCCGGCCCATTATCCGCAATGGTGATAACCACCCAGCGATCGCCCATCGGCTCATCGTCGTCAGCATCCCGCAGTTGCGTGGTGATGATAATTTGCGGCGTCGCCGGGAGCCCCTCGGGCCAGCCCCCAGCATCGGCGGCAGGCAAGTCGGCAAACACCGATTGACTGGCCGCCAAACTGAGCAAATTATCCATGCAGTGGGTCAGCACATTCATCAAGACCTGGCTAAGTTGCCCCGCAAAACAGGGCACCGGGGGTAAAGCGCCGTATTGTCGCTGGATCTGTACCTGGGTCGTGAGGCGACTCTTGAGCAACAGCACAATGCCGTCAATCAGGCCGTGAAGATCTGCCGGTTTGGGATAGACCTCATCAATGTGGCAAAAATTTTGGAGGCTGCTAGCGAGCTGTTTCAACCGGGCTGCGCCGCCTTTGATGCTGCTCAAGGTCTGGGGCAGGTCTTGGCGCAGGTAGTCGAGTTCGATCGCCTCTTCCAGGTCTTGCAAATGGGCTAACGCCTTGGGCTCCATCCCCTCGGCACAAACTTGTTCATAGGTGGCAATCAGGCTGAGGAGTTGCTGACAATACTGATCGAGATGGCTCAAGTTACCCCAAATAAAGCCCAACGGGTCCATAATTTCGTGGGCAATGCCGTCTACCAATCGCCCTAGAGCGGCCATTTTTTGAGATTGCAGCATCGCCGCCTGCGCCCGCTCATAGCGAACTTGTGTTTCGATGCCGCGAATTTGCCAGTGCGCTTGGTTAAGGTCATGGGCGCTGAGCAAGCGATCGCCCTCAGGGGTCGTCACTAGCAAGGGCTCGCCCTGGAGCTCACTCGGACGTCGCAGAGCCACGCGCGCCGCTTCGAGCACCGGGGTAGCTGCCGCAAACACCAGGGGGCGTAACCGGGCGTAACTGTAAATCACCGACAACGGCTCCTTGAGGAACAGTTCACACCCTTTGGGACGCAGCAAAAATTCTAGAAACCGCTGCCGCGATAGCATACCAACCACCGCTTGCGAGTCGGTCAGCAGGATGCCCGGTAATTCTGGCGACTGGTTAAACCGGGCTGCCGCCTCACGCCCCAGCGTATCAACCGTCATCTCGGCCTGATGCAGCGGCAGGGCTGAGAGTGGCGAGTCTATCCCTAAGGTGACCGACTTAGGGGCAGCAAGATCGCTGATACTCAAGGGCGCAGAATCAAAAGATCGGTCTGACATGGGGGCGATCGCTAAAGCAGCAGAACCGAGGAGGCGCGCCCTCAGTATGCCCGAAATCGCTCCCGAGACTTGCAAAGTTCTCTAACAGTCACCCCAAAAGAGGCCGCAAGGTAAACGGGCTCTACCGACTTAACTATGCTAAGACCCTCAAGCACGCCCCAAAGTCCTTGCCAGGCCGTAGCATACTCGTTCCCGTAGAGCCGGTAAACGACGGCGGCCCTGGATGAAAGTTAGAAGACTTTCTATAGTCTTGGTGAATGTAGCACCAGATAACAGCCGTCTTGGAGAACTATGCCTATTATTGGCACGACCAGTAGCTGGGAAAATTCCCTTATGAAACCGCTGCTCCATCGCACAAAGATTGTGGCTACGATTGGGCCGGCGAGTAGCTCCCGTGAGACTATTCGCGAAATGGTCAAAGCCGGGATGAACGTCGCGCGGCTGAACTTTTCGCACGGCACTTATGAAGACCACACGCGCATGATTCAACTATTGCGAGCCGTGTCGCAAGAACTCGAGACCCCAATTACACTGCTGCAAGATTTGCAAGGGCCGAAGATTCGGGTGGGGCAGATTCAGGATGGCCAGATACCGCTAGTGGAGGGGGCGATCGTCACCCTGGTGCCGGTTGGCGAAGAGCGTGACCAACCCAATTACATCGGCATCGACTACCCCTATCTGGCGGATGATGCCGAACCGGGCATGCAGGTGTTGCTAGACGACGGCATGCTAGAGCTCAAAATTGAAAAGGTAGAGCCCCCCAAAGTCATTTGCCGCATTGTGCAAGGGGGACCGCTCAAAAGCCGTAAAGGGGTCAATCTGCCGGACCTCAGCCTGCGACTGCCCTCCATGACGGAAAAGGATAAAGAAGACCTCCGCTTTGGCGTTTCTCAAGGGGTGGATTGGGTTTCCTTGAGTTTTGTGCGGCGGGGAGAAGACATCCTGGCGCTCAAAGAACTGCTGAAGGCCGAAGGGGCTCCCGAAACGCCCGTGATCGCCAAAATTGAAAAACCGCAGGCGATCGCCAACCTCGACGATATTCTGGACGCTACCGACGGGGTGATGGTGGCGCGGGGCGACCTCGGCGTCGAAATGCGGGCCGAAAAAGTGCCTTTGTTACAGAAACGCATTATTAAAGCCTGTAACTTTCGCAGCATCCCCGTCATCACCGCCACCCAAATGCTGGAAAGCATGATCGAACATGCCCGTCCGACCCGGGCCGAAGCCAGCGATGTCGCCAACGCCATCATCGACGGCACCGATGCAGTGATGCTATCCGGCGAGTCTGCCGTCGGCAAGTTTCCCGTGAGAGCGGTGCAAATGCTGGCGCGCATTGCCATGGATGTCGAGCCCGACCTGGCCTTCGCCAACACGCCCCCCGATCGCAACGATGTCACCCATGCCCTCAGTGAGGCGCTGAACGTCATCGATCGCGTTCTGGATCTGCAATGCATTGTGGCCTATACCGAATCGGGATATTCCGCCATGATTGCCGCCGCCGAGCGCCCTCGGGTGCCCGTGGTGGCTTTTACCCCCGATCGCGATGTCTACCATCGGTTAAACCTGGTTTGGGGCGTCAAGCCCGTGTTGGTCAGCGAACCAGCGACCACCTTCGAAGATATGACCCGGCTGGCGGAGACCTGTCTGGTTGAGGGCAATATGGCCAGTCCGGGGGATCAGGTGCTAGTGATGGGAGGCGTTCCGTCTAATCAGCCCCAGGGCACCAATTTCCTCAAAATTCAGACGATTGGTCTGGGTTAATGGGGCAGGGCAGTGTCAGGGTTGCGAAAGGAGATGCCCCATGGTCAATACTTCGTAAGAAATGGGAATTCAATCAGTTGGGATAGCCGTCTCGGCGGTCCCTTGTCTGGTCAGATCTATAATCTTTGCGGATCTTCGCGGAAACTTGGATGTTAAATGATCCTCATCCCTAAGGGCGGCGGCCCTGGCAGTAGGGGGCTTGGCCTTGCCAAGCCCTTACCCAAATTGTCTTTGCGGGGACAAAACCATCATGGTTAATAGTGCTATTTTCCTTTACGATTCTTAATGACCTTTGAGCAGCCGTTATTCAACAGCTAAACATTCCATGGTTGATACTGCCCCAACTCCAGCAGAGAGGTCTGCTTCTCCCCCCGCCCACCCTCACCGTGTCGTCATCGTCGGCGGGGGCTTTGGGGGGTTGTATGCGGCCCAATCGTTGGGGCGATCGCCCGTTGAGGTGACCCTGATTGACCGGCGCAATTTTCACCTGTTTCAACCGCTGCTCTATCAGGTGGCGACGGGGGGCTTGTCGCCGGGGGATATCGCCTCCCCCTTGCGATCGGTGCTCAATCACCAACAGAACACGCAGGTGCTGCTGGGTGAGGTGCGGGGTATTGATCCCGACGAGCAGGTGCTCACCCTTCAAGACGGTGACACCGTCCCTTTCGACAGCTTGATCTTGGCGACGGGCAGCGCGCATCATTATTTTGGCAATGATCACTGGGAGGCGATCGCCCCTAGCATCAAAACCATCGAGGATGCGCTGGAAGTGCGTCGCCGCCTCTTTCTCGCCTTTGAAAAAGCGGAGCTAGAGCCGGATCCCACTATTCGGAAAGCCCTGCTGACCTTTGCAATTGTGGGGGCGGGGCCAACTGGGGTGGAAATGGCGGGGGCGATCGCCGATCTGGCTTATCACACCCTCAAAAACGATTTTCGCCGGGTGGACACCCACGAAACTCGCATCATTTTGGTCGAAGGCATGGATCGGGTCTTGCCGCCCTTTGATCCATCCTTGTCAGCGAGAGCCACCCAAGATTTAGAAAAGCTCGGGGTCGAAATTCGCACCAACACCTTTGTCACGGCGCTGGCGGGGGAAGAAGTCACCTTCAAAACGGGCGATCGTGTTGAAACCATTCAGTCTCACAATGTCCTGTGGGCGGCAGGGGTGCGGGCTTCTTCCCTGGGCAAGGTGCTATCGGAAAAGACCGGAACCCAGTGCGATCGCGCCGGACGCATCATCGTCGAACCGGACTTTAGCCTACCGGGACATCCCAACATTTTCGTGATTGGCGATCTGGCCCACTATCCCCATCAGGGCGAAAAACCACTGCCTGGGGTCGCGCCCGTGGCGATGCAGGGGGGCAAATATGTGGCGCGGGTGATCAGCGATCGCCTCGCCCACAAAACCACCCCGCCTTTTTTCTATAAAGACAGCGGCAGCCTCGCCATCATCGGGCGCAGTTCTGCCGTGGTGGACTTGAACTGGACCAAACTCACGGGCTTTCCGGCCTGGGTCGTCTGGGCGCTCGTCCACGTCATGTTCCTCATCGAATTTGACAACAAAGTCATCGTCATGACCCAATGGATGTGGAACTTTTTTACCCGCAATCAGGGCGCACGCTTGATCACCGGACGCGACGTGATCAAAAGCGACAAAGCCTTTATCAAGCAGTGATCGGGGGGTTAAAAGGATTGCTGGAAAAGAATTTTTTGTCGGGCATGGCTCTGCTAAAGCGCAGCGTCATGCACCATAGCTCGGTAGAGTGGTTGGGAAATAAAAACAGATTCTCAACAGGATTCCTCCTATCTTGTCTTGCCGACCTTTAGGCAACATCCCAATACAGGTTCCACAAGCCTGCTGCCACCAGCATCAACCGAATCATCGAAATGAGGCCCCCGATTCTTCTACACGACGGATACCGAGTTATCGCGCTTGATGCCAGCGTGGGCCTGTTCACAAACAACCCGTTGACGACTAAATTCTCGGTTTGCCTGCTTTTGCGGTTCGGTCAACTCCTTGCCGCGGGGCTTCGGATGAGGCAAGTGGGCATTGACAAATTCGTTCTGCAAGCCCTGAAATTCTAAATCTCCCGCGATCGCCACCTCATCGGGAAGGTGTGCAACGCTCTCGGCTTTATCGAGTTGCCGTTTGTCAGGCACTGTCCCCGCTCTAGCTGTCGTCAGGATAATCACGCGCTGTTTGCGCGTGCTGACCGTCCTGTGCTTACGAGTATGCCGCTTCTTTTTGCCCGAGCCATGCGCCGGTTGTCGCTCCGGGTCTTTCGGACGTTGCCCAGGACGCTCTGTGCCATTGACGATCACCTCCTGCACCTCTGGCAATCGCTCGATGAATCTGCCATGCGGCTGAGTTTACGCACAGGCAGTCCTTGCTTTGCCCCTAAAGTCGTTTCCCCCACGGCAGGAGCCGATGCACCCAGTCATGGGTCCAGGAACGGTCAAAGTTGCACAACACCCGCAGCACATCAAACGTCGGGGTAGCATTTGCAGTACCGCAGGGCATAAAATAACGGCTCGTCCATCGTCCTCAAGGTCGCCTTACGCCCCCCACCAGGAGCACGTTGGCGTTTCGCTAGGGGGGGTGAACAGACTGCGTTCATCGACTTGGGCAAACCTCGGTAATAGCGCCTCGAACGCTTGCCGGTTGAGGCCTGTCATTGCTCGTAGCAGTCGAGCTTGATTGAGGATGCGGTCTAAGTTCAATAGTGGGATGGCCCGACCCGACTGCTTGCTCTTATCCCTTAGGAATGAGGATCAAATAACATCCAAATTGTTAGGGCAGGCATCTTGCCTGCCTTGGGACAGCCGAGACGGCTATCCCAACTTATTCAATTCTTATTCCTTATTACCCAACAAGTCTATGATTATCCCCAGGGGGCGTTGTTGCACAAATATCATGAGTTAGATGCGATACAGCCTTTCCCCGCTGGATGAGGTACAAATGCAGACCTGAAACTTAGGCGTGGCAATGACTTCAGGACTTTGGCTGTACTTCATGGGCTCAGGAACCGCTGTAAAAAGAAAGTGTACACCCCTCACTTGCTACTCACGATGACGACTGAGACGACGAAATCGGGTCTTTAGTATTCCCTTTAAATGAAAATGCAACAGCTCTGGCAGTGCACTTTTTAGACGGTCTTTTTCCTTTGAGTTTTAGTTGATGAGCGGCTCAAACCCCTAATCCTCGCGAAAAGTGGCTAAGTCTGCTTACAATGCAGATCGCTGAAACTCTTTTCCAGAAAGGGTTTTAAGACTTGAAGATGTCTATTGGATGTAGCAGAAAAAGACCACTTAGAGGCGATTTTAGTCATTTTGCATTTCCGACTGTGACAATCTGACATCAATCCAATTTGCCCGTCCTCACTCACTCATCTTCCTCGGCTGCTTCCGACTCGGATTCGGCGGCAGGTTCCGGGGCGGCAGGTTCCGGAGTCGCGGGAGCCGCTTCGGGCGCAGGTTGCGGAACTGGTGCAGGCTCAGGCGCGGGCTCAGGTGCGGGTGGGGGAGCGCTATCCTCACTTTCTGCCGCAGGGGGTTCTGATGCGGGTTCGCTGGGGGCCGGTTCGGGAGCTTCCGCTTCTTCCGCCGCAAGGGCATCATCAGAGTTAGCTGCGTCTTCGTTGCCGGTAGTCTCTTCCTCATCGGTAGTCTCTTCCTCATCTGACGAGGCGGTTTCTGGCTGCGGCGCGTTACTGTTTTCTGCCTCAGTAGCCGCATCATTTTCCGAGTTGGCGTTCGCCCCTTCTGCGGTCGCAGCATTGGGAGCGGTCTCTTCGGTAGGCACTTCAACCGAACGGCGATCGCCCCGTCTTTGTGCGTCCCGATTACGCCGCGACCCTTCAATGGTCAGGTCATACTCAATGGGCACACTGGCTCCGCCCGCCACGGGTTGAAAGCTGGAACTGCGAGCGGCTTGAATGGCCGCCTGGTCAATAGCGGCATTGCCGCTGGATTGGACGAGCGTCACACTCCGCACCGAGCCATCAGGGTTAATGTCTACCTGCACACGGGGCGTGCCCTCAACGCCAGATTCCAAGGCGCTTTCAGGATACTGCGGCAGGGCACAGTTCTGGCAGGCGACGGTGCGCGAGCCCGGTCCTCGTCCGCTGCCGTCCCCTGAGGGATTAGTCCCGTTTTGGGTGCCTGTCCCGCTATTAGCGGCGGTTTCGGTTGATTCTCCCGAACTGGTCGGTTCAGTATCGGTTCCTTCTGTGGCAGTTGCTTCAGTTGAGGAGGCGTCGGGATTGCCTTCTGCCGCAGTGCCCCCAAAGAAATTGCGCAAACGCTCCAGCTGAGATGCCGTCAATGCCGGTGGGGCCGTGGCGATTTCTTCTGAAGGGTCTTCCTCCTCTTCGGGCGTTTCTACTGCTTCGTCAACCGCGTCTGTCGTTTCTTCGGTTTCTTCTTCTTCAGTTTCTTCCGGCTCCTCCGGTTCGGTCAATGCCGATTCGACTTCTGTTTCAGGGATCGGTTCGGGTTCCGGTTCTGGCTCGGGTGGGGGCTCAGTTTCGACGAGTTCAGCCGGTGAGGGCGGAGTTGGGACCGCAGCCGCAGTCTCGGGGTTCGCGCGGGCCATCGCAGCAGGAGCCGGGTTGTTAGTCTCGCTGCTGACTTCAGCCGGAGGGACTGCTGGCTGCTCCTCGATCGCCTCTGGTGGTGGTTCCATCACCAACAGCTCAATGGGGGAAAGCTCCGCCTGAGCAGGACGCTGCCAGAGGCCCAAAGAACTGAGGCCAAACGCGATCGCATGCACACCCACCGATCCCAATAGGCCAAACAGCAGGAGTTTCCGCAGTCCGGCTTGCTCCCGTTCATGTTGCTCAACGCACAGTTTTGAAAGGCTCATAGGGATTCAGTGGGATTCAGTAGCGATAGAGAGACACGTTTTCAGTTTCTATGGTTGAGAAAGTTTGCCAATAAGTCAATAGCTGATGGGAATATATCCGACTGCGGAAATGCTTTTTTCCTGGTTGCAGCGTTAACGGAGCACCCAAGAAAAGTCCAAAAAGCTGGTAAAAGCTTTATTTTGTAGAGTTTTTCTCACATTCTCTTGATCGGAGAAGCGGATTTTTATTGACATTTATTTTCTATAAAGCCTTGACAAGGCATCGACAATAAGGCTCAATGCTCTCGACAGTGATTTGCAATAAACCTCGGGTCAAGTTCTTGGCAGGCTGGGCCGATGAGTCCACGGCTAAACGCGAACAGTAAGGAATAACCATGGGAAGAATTTTTGCGGCAGGCGGCATCGTGATGTGGCCGCTGTTGGTGTTTTCATTAGTGGCGATCGCCCTCATCGTCGAGCGGCTCATCTTCTGGTTTCGCCTCAATCGTCGGCAACGCAAAGTGATGCAGGATTTGTTGCGCACCTATCGGCAAGCGCCCGTTGACGTGTACGCCAAGCTGCGGCAAAACATTAACCTGCCCATCGCGCGGATTTTGATGGAAGCGCTGGAAATTGAGGATGCCAGTCCTAAGCAGTTTCACCTGGCATTAGCGAGTGCCATGCAGGCCGAATTGCCCCACCTGCGGCGATTCAATACGGTGTTTGCCACCATCATCAGCGTTGCCCCTCTGCTCGGCTTGCTCGGCACCATCTTGGGCCTGATCACCTCCTTTGATGCGCTGCAACTCGGCGACATTGGCACCAATGCCAATCTGGTAACGGGCGGCATTAGCGAAGCCCTAGTCTCAACGGCGGCGGGGTTGGTGGTGGCGATCGGTACGCTGCTGTTTGCTAACCTGTTTCGCGGTCTCTACAAGCGCCAAGTTGCTCTAATTCAAGAATACGGCGGGCAGTTCGAGATTCTCTACGAGACGCACTACGAGCGTCAGCGTCAACTCGCGCAGGAGGAAAGCTATGTACGTTCCTGAAGAACCGGAAGAAGAGTTTGAACTCAACATCATTCCGATGATTGACGTGATCTTCGCGATTCTGACGTTTTTCATCATCTCCAGCCTGTTTCTCACGCGCTCAGAGTCACTGCCGGTCAACTTGCCCAAAGCCGACAGTTCCGAGGTGCAAGAGCGGACCCGCATTACGGTCACCGTTGAAGCATCGGGCGAGCTTGCCCTCAACCGTGAAGCGATCGCCCTCGATAACCTCCAGGCTAGCGTCCGCGAGTTAATGGACTCGGCTCAAGAGTCGGTCATCGTCATCAACGCTGATGAAGCGGTTGAACACGGTCGCGTCATCGCCGTCATGGACGAATTGCGCGAAATCGAAGGAGCCGCGTTGGGCATCGCGACCGAGCGGGAGTAGATGAGTGGATGGGTGGATGAGTGGATGGGTGGATGAGTGGATCCGCGTAGCGATGCACCAAACCGAAATTAGCCGCGTAAGGTGCATCCGCAAAGCGATGCACCGAGTCGTAAGGTAAGTCAGATTTCAGGAATTAAAAGGTCTTCAGAAATGGCGCGATCGCCCTCTCTCTTCCCATCCAAATCTGCTGTTTCCCTCTCGCTGGGATTGCTCCTGGGCAGCGTCATGCTGCTCGGCTGTCTCTTGCTCAGCATTCTGCTGGGGGCTGCCGACATTGACGCGGGCACGGTATGGCAAGCCCTGTTCCAGTTTGATGGCTCTACGGACCATCTGATTATTCGTACAGTGCGGTTGCCAAGGGCGATTTTGGCCGTGGTCGTGGGGGCGGCGCTGGCGGTGGCAGGCGCGATTACCCAAGGACTCACTCGCAATCCCCTGGCGGCACCCGATATTTTAGGGATCAATGTGGGGGCAGCGCTGGCCATGGTGTTGGCGGTGTTTTGGGGCGGTAGTGGTAGCAGCTATGTGGGGTTTGCCTTTGGGGGAGCGGCGATCGCCGCGATCGCCGTCTACTGGCTGGGTTCCATGGGCCGCAGTGGCCTCACTCCTTTGAAACTGGTGATTGCCGGAGCCGCTTTATCTTATCTGCTGAGTTCCTTAACGACGGGCATCCTGATTCTCAGCCAGCGCACCCTGGATGAAATTCGCTTCTGGCTGGCGGGGTCTCTAGCGGGGCAGGACCTGGCCGGACTGCTGCCCGTACTGCCGTATATTGCCGTTGGTCTGGCGGGATCATTGTTTTTAGGACGGCAACTGACGCTGCTTTCCCTGGGAGAAGATGTGGCTCAAGGATTAGGATTGCAAACCGTCTGGGTAAAAGTGGCAGCAGCGATCGTCGTGGTGTTGCTGGCCGGAAGTGCCGTCGCGCTAGCCGGTCCCATCGGCTTCGTCGGGCTGGTCGTTCCTCACATCGTGCGTTTTGGCGTCGGCGTCGACTACCGCTGGATTTTGCCCTACGCCATGCTAACCGGCGGCATTCTCCTTTCCGTAGCGGATATCGCCGCTCGCCTGGTGATTCGCCCCCAGGAACTCCCCGTTGGAATTATGACGGCCCTGGTCGGTGCGCCGTTCTTCATTTACTTGGCAAGGTCTCGGATCAAACGCTAAGACTGGCAGATACTGGGTTTTGGGTACTGGGTATTAGGTACTGGGTCCGCTCGTCAACATACACACCGCAACGAAACCCTACAATCCCGACACCTGACCCCGACCCCCAAAACCGTTAAACCCCGTCTAAGTTGAGAACTGGAGTTTTTATGATCGGGCAGAACCTCACTTAACCTCTCCTTTCAAAGGAGAGGAACCAGAGTCTTGTCAAACCTCTCCTTGAGAAGGAGAGGTGCCGCAGGCGGTGAGGTTTCCCACATGCCAAAACTCCACTTCTGAATCTGGATGAGGTTTAGTTTCCTTAGTTTTTCGCCACCCTCATTGTCGATCCCTGAAATCCTAATGCCATCTTTCATGTTTTGTCCCTTCTGAGGGGGCGGCGAATAAATCAGGACATTACCCAACACCCAACACCCACCCATGCACTCCTCCAAACCCTGGCTTTCCGTTCGACTCAGGCGCTTCCCGCTTTCTTTTCGGGTCGATCGCAGGGTTCCTGTGGTGCTTGCAGCTCTTGCCCTGCTCGCTCTCTTTTCCCTGGTCTTCAATGTCAGTCAGGGGGAGTACCCGGTGCCGCCCTTGGAGGTGGTGAAGACTATTCTGGGACTGCCTGCAAATCCAGACTACGCCTTTGTGATCAACACGCTGCGGCTGCCACGGGCACTGGTAGCGCTGCTGGTGGGCATGGGATTAGCAACCGCAGGGACTATTTTGCAGGGACTCACTCGCAATCCCCTGGCAGCACCGGAAATCATCGGGATTAATGCCGGGGCGAGTCTGGTGGCGGTGGCGTTCATTGTGTTGCTGCCGGGGGTATCCGTCGCCTGGCTGCCGGTGGCGGCGTTTTTAGGCGGATTGGGGGCGGCGATCGCCATCTACCTCCTGGCCTGGAACCGGGGCAGTTCTCCGGTGCGGCTAATTCTGGTGGGCATTGGTCTCACCGCGCTGACCGGCTCCCTCACCAGCTTAATGATCACCTTTGGCGAAATTAATGCCGTCAGTCAGGCGCTGGTGTGGCTCACGGGCAGCGTCTATGGCCGCAGTTGGGAACATCTCTGGCCCCTGTTGCCCTGGCTGGTGATTTTTCTGCCCCTAGCGCTGGTGCTGGCGCGCAACCTGGATACTCTTAACATGGGTGACGATCTGGCTCAGGGGCTCGGCAGTCGGGTGGAGTGGACCCGCAGCCTGCTCCTGCTCTGCACCGTGGCCCTGGCGGGAGCATCCGTCGCCACCGCAGGCACCATCGGCTTTGTCGGATTGATGGCCCCCCACCTGGCCCGACAGTTGGTGGGTCCCTCCCATGCCGGGTTGATCCCAGTGGCCGCCTTAACGGGAGCCTGCATTGTCGAGTTGGCCGATTTGGTCGGCAGACTGCTATTCGCCCCGATTGAACTGCCCTGCGGTGTGATTACGGCAGTGATTGGCGCACCGTACTTTTTGTGGCTGCTGTACCGCGATCGCAACCGCTAACCCGTCTACCGACCTTTCCATCAGCGGTGCATTGCTCTCCCAACTCTTTACGTGAAAGCGCTTTCAGAGATATGAGGATCAGCTTACCCTGCTCCAGGGCGACTACGTCTCTGCCCACACCTTTAGCTGGACCGAGTTCGACATCGATGCCTATAGCGAAGCGGATCTGCTCGCTGATCCGCAAGCGGTGTTGGATTTATCTCGGCGGGAGTACGTCCTTACCAGGAATCATTGCCCCTTTCCCCTTGCGATCGCCAATTCTGATTTCTTGCTTAACCTGAGTTCGGGATAAGGATTTTAGGTACACCAGTGACTCCATCCCCTCCTCGGAGGGGTGCCCAGCGAGTGGGGTGGGTCTGGTAAATACCTCAATTTGATGGAATAACCCACCCCTAGTAGTGTGTCAGGCTTGATTTGAGGGATAGGCATATTGGATAATAGAGCTGT